>OLQL01001404.1_pt1 | contig 20045 bp, 17 predicted proteins | sample 1672971 | NCBI WGS metagenome assembly OLQL01 (sample SAMEA3136742, study PRJEB25190) | human gut metagenome | biome: human gut; feature: human-associated habitat; material: faeces | place: Austria | collected 2013
CGGGCTTTTTCGCCTTCGTGGGCATCATCGCGCTCATCTTCGCGGCCACGGCGGTCTTCAACGCGCCCATCCTGCCGCTCATGCAGAAACGTATTCCGCAGGAGTCGTTTGGGCGCGCCATGGGCATCTTCGGATCTTTGACAGCTCTCGCATCGCCTGTTGGACTGTTCGTCGCGGGCCCTGCAGCTGATATGCTCGGTGTGAACTGCTGGTTCGTGGTGTGCGGGACGCTGCTCTGCGTTGCGATGGGACTTTCGCTGCTTTCGCGCTCTTTGCGTGCGCTCGATGATCAGGATGTGAACGACCCAGCAGACGCCCAAGAGCCCGACGTTGCCGACTAGTCTTCTAACACACCCCTCTTTTCAGCACCTTTAACATGGCATGGACAACGCTTCCCATGCGCCCCGTTTGGTACATTACATCCCGCTAGCGGCACTTCAAGCTTACCATCGCCTTACAAACGTGAAGATTTAACGCGAATGTCCAGTGCGCTCACTCTTTCCAGTAGGATTGAACCTACGAATGAGCAATTTCATCTACGACATACAGCTCGGTTTCCTAGCATTTCCGCTGGTCGCACTCCTGCTGGCGGTACCTTATGCGCTCTATCAGTACCGCCGCTTCGGCGCTATCTCGATCTGGAAGACCTTCGTGGTCTTCACATTCATCCTGTACTGTTTGTGCGCAGTTTCACTGATCGTGTTTCCGCTACCGGCGGACCACAGTGCAGTGGTTGAAAGCGCGCGGACACCCCAGCTTCATCCCTTCCATGTGATCGAGCAGATCCGCGAAACCACCGATTTCAGTCTGAGCGATCGCAGCACGTGGGGGCCAGCACTGCGCTCCCCCGTTGTATATGAAGCGATCTTCAATGTCATGCTCACGGTGCCATTAGGTGCTTATCTTTGCTACCTGTTCCGCTGCCGCTGGTGGATGGCGCTTTTGGTCGGTATGGCCACCACACTCTTGTTCGAAACATCGCAGCTGACTGGCCTGTTCGGACTCTACGCGCACCCCTACCGCCTCTTCGACGTGGACGACCTGATCTTGAACACCACGGGCACAATGCTGGGCTTTTGGCTCATGATTCCCCTTGCCTGGGCGCTGCCAAGCATGGACGAGGTGAACGAACAAGCTCGCGAGCGCGGCAGCAGTCGCGTTTCGCTCACGCGACGCGTTTTGGCAGCAGTAGTCGATCTGACCGTGCTGGCCGCGCTCTTTGTACTTGCATGGATCGTACTTAGTCCGACCGATGCGCAAATCGCGAAGGCACTCGCCGTGGATCCTTCGCGTGCAGGTGCGAAAACACTCGCCTTCCGCTTCATTGGCGGTTTGTTCGCCGACCCGATGAGTGCGCTCTTGCTCGCGCTCGGTATTGGCGCGGTGCTCTTCGCGGTGATCCCGATGGCTTCCAAAGGACGCACGATCGGAAAGGCGCTGGTGGGAATTCGCATCGTGAAAGCTGATGGGGGCGATGCTCCTGCCTGGGGCTACTGGGTGCGCTACCTTGCTTCGGCGTTCTTCCTACTGATTCCTGTTGCTTTGGTACTCCTTGCCCCCGAAGAGATCGAGGGCGTGAGCAATAACACGCTCTTCCAGATCGTCGGCCTAGTCGTTGTGGTATGGGCGCTCACCATCGTTGCGCGTGTGATCGGCTCTTTCAGCGGATACCCGTATGTGTCTTTGAGCGAGGTTGTTTCGGGAACGCGCCTTGCGCCTGTGAAGCTGCAGGGAGCGGAGAGTGGAGACCAGAAAAGCGCTGGCAAGAACACCAGCAGGCGAGCAGACCGAGGAAGCGACGCGTCCGCTGCATCCCAAGATGAACAACCGAACGATTGGCCAGATAGCCAAGCAGGAAGTCTCGAGGACGGAGACCCGCTGGCTGAGCGCGTGCGCCAAGCGCGCGAGGCTTATGCGCAGGCGGGCATCTCAAGTTATGCCATAGAAGCCAAAACACATGCGATCGACCCGCACCAAGCAGGCTCTGGCACACATGGTGCAGCGACACAACCAGCACAAGCAAACCAGGCTTCCGACCAGGCGATCTCCGATAAGCAAGCAGCTCTCGACAGTTTATTGAGTGTGAACTACGACGAACAGCACCCTGTTGCAGGAGTTTTAGCCAACAATGCTCCCACCCGAGCTATACCGCATGATCTTGGAGCCCAGCAGCCTGGCGCACCGGGCAATCTGCCCACGCGTCAGATACATGCGGCTGATAATTTACCGACGCGGAATATTTCGGGCAAGGCGCCCGAAGCGGCACCCACCCAGCAATTGGGCGGTGCACAAACGCAGCAAATCGGAGCTGCACCTACTCAGCAGCTTGGAGCTGATCATGCGTCCATCTCTGCGACTGACATTCAACCGCAGTCCAACCTAACACAGCGTATCACAGACCCCAGCACACAGCGTAAGCTTCGCCGCAGCTCTCGCCCTGATGCCGGCGGAACCCAGGTATTCAAAAAGCGCTAATTCGCTGCTCACTGCTCACTGTTCACTCGATGCGAGCAGATGCTTTCGCCTTATAACCCCTCTTACCTAATTACCTTGGCAAAGGTAGAATGCAAGTTAAGAATTGCATAGCTGTTGACACACTGCGTGAACAAGGGGGAATCATGTCAGTTAAAGTGCCTTTGTCGGTTGGCGATAAGCAAACGTTCACCAAGACTATCGCCGAGTCGGATGTCTATCAATTTGCTGGGATCACGGGTGATTTCAGCCCATTTCACGTGAACGAAGAATACATGAAGGGCACGCAATATGGCACCCGTATTGCCCATGGTGTGTTGACCTTCGCCCTTTCAAGCACTGCATCAACGCTCATCCATCAACCTTACGACGATGAATGCCCCGTTGCTTCCTACGGCTACGATCATGTGCGTTTCACTGGTCCTGTTTATTTTGGTGACACCATCACTTGCAATTATGAGGTTATCTCAGTGGATGAAGAAACGGGCAAGACCGTCGCAAAAGTCGAGATCGTAAACCAGAACGGCGACACTGTCTGCGTTGCTGAACATATCTTGAAGTTCCTAGAATTTGCAGGCTAAACGCAGCGTTAAACAACGCAGCCCACGCTCCCCATGCGGGGAGCGACTTCATGATGGTAGTTGTCATGCAGGGCATTATAATTCCAACCCACGCTCCCCATGCGGGGAGCGACCTGCGCTCACAGGCTCTGATGGTGCATCTGGGTAATTTCAATCCCCGTCCCCCCATGCGAGAGGCGACGGCAAGACCTTTGATGAGATGACGATCGACGAGCTCAAATTTCAATCCCCGCCTCCCATGCGGGAGGCGACGTACGATAGCCACAACAGCAAGAACGATATTTTATTTCAATCCCCACCTCCCATGCGGGAGGCAACTAGGGTCGGTGAGTCCCGTTGCGAAGTCCTCGTCATTTCAATCCCCGCCTCCCATGCGAGGAGCGACGGTGTTCGGGCGCGGTGCGGCACCGGGTAGCTATATTTCAACCCACGCTCCCCATGCGGGGAGCGACCAACCGTAACGTCCTTATCCTCACCTAAAAGCGTATTTCAACTCACGCTCCCCATGCGGGGAGCGACCAGCCATGACAGTAGGAGCAACTACCGTACCGATATTTCAACCCACGCTCCCCATGCGGAAAGCGACACTGCCACCATCACAGCAAGGGCAACCAAGGCTCATTTCAATCCCCACCTCCTATGCGGGAGGCGACGCGGCAAGAAGTACTTCTCATCGCCTTCGGTCGTATTTCAATCCCCACCTCCTATGCGGGAGGCGACTCGTGAGCCGTTTGGATGGCGCTATGGGTCAGAATTTCAACCCACGCTCCCCATGCGGGGAGCGACCTGCTGCTCGGATCCGTGCGACCAAGCTGCAAGCATTTCAACCCACGCTCCCCATGCGGGGAGCGACACTTTCTGATTGAAGACGATTTCTTGCCAGTAGGCATTTCAACCCACGCTCCCCATGCGGGGAGCGACGTCGCTCCTACCCCTACCCCACAACCAACAACTATTTCAACCCACGCTCCCCATGCGGGGAGCGACGCTGACAACGTCTATAACGCGATATCGGCAGGGCAATTTCAACCCACGCTCCCCATGCGGGGAGCGACGAATTATAAACCCCACTATTGGAGATTTTGTAGATTTCAACCCACGCTCCCCATGCGGGGAGCGACGTTGGCTTCAGCTTGTACCGCAGCGTCTAATGCACATTTCAACCCACGCTCCCCATGCGGGGAGCGACTGCAACATATTGTGTTGCTCACTATATCTTTACCAGATATAGTCAAATCTCATAGCAGAAAGCAAAAAAGAGCATCTTAGGACACTCTTAATCCTCAATCTCCCACCATATTTGGTGCGAACCCAATCGAAAAACCATGATCGCCTAAGCCTCGCACAAAGGTTTAACCTCAGACTCAATCCAATGCGTCTGCAGTCAGCCCTATTATGCCAGCGTACTGCTCTTTGGCGCTAGTACTGCGTACTGCCTTTCTGCGAAAACATCAACGGCGCAACTTTCCCATCTTTGCTGCTATAACTCCAAGAAACCTTCGGCTTCATACGAGGCTTTCGCGCCAAAATACTCGATCTTCCTTGCATAGTTATTGCCCAGATAATAAAAGCGCAAACTGTCTTTTTCAAGATCAGCAATCTCAATGAGCTCGGCTTTGATCTTTGCCATCGTAGCTGCATCAGCAACACACTCGAAAACAGAATTTTGTACTCGTTGCCCGTAATTCACGCAATGCTTTGCAACTTTACGTAGCTTTCTTTGCCCTGCAGCATCCTCGGTGTTCACATCATAAGTAATCACTGTCAACATAGCGCTCACTTCCAAAGAAAAGCAGGATAGCCATCAAGATCGCCTCGAATGAATCTGGCCAAAAGGAGTGCCTGAACATGAGGCACCAACCCCCATGGAATCTTCTCCTTAAGATACGGATGAATAATGCTCGTCTTCTTCCTCTCTTGCCATGCGGAAAACAAGTTCCTCCTACCAATCTCAGACAAACGAACCTCGCCTGACTCCCTTATCTCAAAATTATCAGGAGAAATGACTCTGTTATTGATGGAAGAAACGATAAACCGATCAACAAAAAGCGGCCGAAGTTCCTCCATAAGATCAAGCGCTAGCGATCTTCTACCTGGCCGATCTTTATGAAGAATACCCACATATGGATCAAGGCCCACCCCCTCAAGAGCAGCTGCGCACTCTGAAGCAAGAACACTATAAAAACAGCGAAAGCATGGCGTTCACCCTATCTAAGGGCGGTCTACGGTTACGCCCGTTAAAGGCGAAGTCATCTTTGTCCCGCAATATCATCTCATCGAAAACGCCAAAGTAGGTCGAAGCCGCCTCCCCTTCGAGTCCTCGTAATTGATCCTCATCCTCACATGCCTGCACTGCACAAATCGACTCACGCAGCTTAATCGATGCGGCTTTAACAGATTCTGAATCTATTCGTAGGCCATGATCACGCAATAAACGTTCAAGAACCCATCTTGCATTGAAGATCTTTCCTGCTATGAATTGTCGCGAAATCATAATCGCTCGCTCAGAATCATCTGCAAGCCTGTATTGCTCGCGTCGAAGGAGTACATTTCCCTGTTGAAATCCGACTGCGCGTGCTAAAAAGCGACCTTTTGTATCATAGAATGAGAGCGATATTCCTCTATCGCCACAAGCTCCCATCAATTTCGGACTAGCCCCTGCATAAGAAAAGCTCACGATGCCTTCTAGCGTATGGAGCGGTATTCGCCCTATTTCTTTTCCCGATGTTTTGGCTACAACATTTTCACCGTCCAAAGCAAGATAAGCATCTTCTGTAAAGACATATAGAGTATTACGAAGCTTTCTCATGCAAATCTCCCAACCTGCGATCAAAATATGCCGCCACGCTTTCCTTGCTTGCCATCTGCGGAACACATAAGGATTCTAATGAACAAGAACGACAAGCTCGTTTCTTCACTGCCGCAGGCGTACAACGCCGTGAAAACAATCCATGCATCTTTGCCGATGCATCCTGCACTGCAGATCTCAAATCCGAATCAAACTCCACTCTTTCTCGAGAATGTGTCTCGTTATAATAAAGATACCCAGCCTCAATCTCACAGCAAAACATCTCCTCAAGGCAAATTGCCTGAGCACAAAGCTGCATTCTATCTGCATCGTATTGTTTTTTCTTGCCTCGCTTGTACTCGACAGGAATCACGCGCCATGCTCCTTCTTCACCTTGCAACGGAAAGCCATCTTCGTCTTCTCTAAATTCAACAACATCGCACTTTCCTACCAGTCCCAGCTTGAAAGAGCGAACATCAAGGCCTCTCACGATCAAAGTATCACCGCGTCGCTCACGAATCGCTTCATCATGCGCTCGCTTATGGACAAGGTCACCCAGAACAGTCAGCAAATTTTCATTCCATTGTTGCTCGATATGGATAAGAGCCCACTGTCTCTCACAAAATGAGAAATGCTGAATGCCCGATAATGCAAGAAAATCCTCTTCTAAATACATATCTGTTTTTCGCCTTCTTTGATCCCGGCCATTCTAGCTAGTACAAATCACGAGCCAACTCAGTCAACAAAAAGAGTGCTCTACAGCCGCAGAACACTCCGAAAACTCTAAATCTTAAACTCCAACGTTACGCCTTCAGGAATCGCTTCAGCATTGATGGCTATATCTTCATAATCGTCAAACGATCTCGGGCTATCCACCCCACTCTTCTTCTCTATAGACACCGCATCGAAGAGCTGATGCGCTGGCGCGTTACCTAACTTGTTTTCATGCTTGAACACGATGAGCTGCCGAACCGCCATCTTTCCTCGTGCCGCAGAATGATCATGTTCAAACATATTGATAATCGATTCCCAAAGTAGCTCAAGGTCCTCTTCAGAAAATCCTGTGGTCTTTTCGGCAAGGGCAGCAGAAACGAAGCCTTCGCAGCGATACAAGCCGTAAGGAACGATGTGTTTGCGACCCATTTCAGTGCCTTTTTTCTCTGCATCAGCTTCTGTAGTAATCGCGACCCTAGTAATGGTTACTTCCTGAGGAATAATTGGGTCAACACTTCGCGCAAAAGTCAATTGAACAGGGCCTCGCACCTGACCACAATTGAGGTTGTTCTTCACGAATGTAGTCATGACAGCACCAAAGGTTCGAATGTCGAAGTAGTTACTGCACATGAAATTTCGAATCAGATAATCGAGTTGCGGGTCATCCTTCTTCATCTTTTTGACCGCATCCTTGATAGCAGTATCGCTCTTGCTCGTGTCGATACCGACTGATTCGAGCGCCCTCATGTCGCTGGAGTTCAGCGGTACACCTTCCTTGATGTAGATATCGAACCCTGGTTCATCTTCTTTCACCAGCTCAACATAGTTACGAATCTTCCGCTTCAAACAAACATCCGTTACGATGCCATAACCCTGCTCCGGATCAACACGTGGAAGATTGCCCGCGTCTGGGTCACCATTAGGGTTGCCGTTCTCAACATCGAAGTAAACGATGAAATCGTATCTATTCTTGATAGGGTTATTCATACTAGTTCTCCTCAGTCTTTGTTTCTGTCTTATCTTTGGTCGTAAAGAAATCTTGGCGCTGACACCAATAGCCCATAACAAAATCGCCTTGTTCTTCCAGCGTTAAACGAGATGGATAATGCTCTGTTCTTGCATGTATCTTCATGTTCAAATCGGCGATCAACTTCGCTTTTGCACCGCCACGTCCATTCTTACGAAGCTTGCATAAATGGGTATTGTTTAGCTTGCCAATAACAGGGAACACGATTCCTGGCGTAGCGCATGCTGAATCGAAATAACGATCGGCAATGGTTGAATTGAGCTTCCTCTCGTCTATCCAGGCAGCTTCCTCCTGTACTTTTTCCATCGCAGCAAATAGTCTTCCTAAGTTGTAAGGAACGCTGCCCCTTTCCGTATTCAGATCCACCGTTAACTCCTTTTCGCTGATTCCACAGTTTTTGATCAAGAAAGCTCGAATGATAGCTGCTCTGCCATAATCCACTTTCTTCACGTGCTTTTCTTCGTTATCCTGCGTTGCCTTCAAACGCGCCATCGCATGTTGAAAGAGCGCATTTGGATACGCAGTATCCGTTAAGATTGCCCTGATCAATGCTCCCGTCAGTCTTCTTGCGGCTGTACTCGTTCTTGAATTCGGGTTCTCCACCTCGTAAATAATGCGTTGAGGCGAAAGATACGTTCTCCCGAATGGACCCCGTGCGAGCTGCATCCGCTCATAATGCCTGCTTATATTAGTTACAAGATCCCCAAAGGTGCTCACCAGGAAGAACCGAACTGAAACACGGGCAGCATTTGGTGCAAGTCCCATTACGAAAAATGGCGCATCTATGCTCGAATCCCCCACTTTCTTAGCTCGCTCAACCGACCTCATGATGGCAGAGACCTTTTGATCAGCCTTTTCTTGCCGTGATTGCGTATTCGGCGTTTCATCTGACTCTTCCGCAGAAGTCGCAGAAAGCTGAAGGAGTGCCCCAGGTTCAACCATCTGGATAATGTCTTCCGAACGCTCCTCATCTTGTTCAAGAGTCCAAAATACGATAGTTGTGTCATCCACTTGTATATGATGACCAGGATCTGACAAGAGATAATTAAGCGCCGTTGAATAAGCGAACGCCTCATACTCACCAATCGGAGCGTTCAACCCCTGATCTTCATCGTGTCCATATGAAGTGAACGAAGGTGCATTGAATCCTACGAGCACTGCGCCGCTCGATTGCGTTCCTGGTACACCTTTGATCTTCGGATGAATGCGTGCAACGGGAAGTTTCTCTCCACTTATCAGGCTTACTTGGCTGACGGAAGAATCAACATCTTCCAAGGAAGATGCTCTTTCATTTACCAGCTCTACGATTGCCTCATCGTTAAGCGCTTCACGTCCTTCGATCGTAAATGCAAGATTACGCCCAGCAAGCAAAAGCTCTTCGTGCTCTTGTACGACCTGATTGGATGCAGCCTCTGTTGGATCCCATTTTTCGAAAAAAGATAGTATCGCTTTTCCCGCAGTGCTCTCACATGAACTCAATGTCTTCGTATGGAGCTCTTGAGCACATTCGAAACACTTCATAGAGCGTTCAGGCTTTCCCTTTGCATCTATTCCTAAAATATATGAAGAAGTGTCACAGAGTAGGTTTGCAGCAACGCCTGAGGAACGCTCAACTTGCCTTGGAACCGTACGTTCTACTCCGCGTTTTTCCTCAACAGGGATGACATTTACAAGATTGCCTTCCTGGTCAAGATCGAGAAAAGCAATAACTTTCGTGGGGCTCCAACCTGGAGCAACAATTCCTTCTTTGTTATGCGAACGAAGGTATTCGTAATAATCAACAAGAGCTTTGAGCATTACCTGAACACCTCGCTTCCCGCAACATCGATTGCTCCATGACGCATAATTGCGCGATAGAACATTGGAGTGATGTTTTGTGCAATGCCCTGCGCATCAACATCGGAGTAATCCATGTCATAGAGCATGAGCCCCAGATCGCGACATTCTTCTAGGACATAGTAGCTTTCTTTGCGCGGATCCCCGCCGCTCCATTCCTGGACATAGCAGCTGCATTCTCGTGTTCCGAGATATGGTGCCGAATAGAATTGCCCACGACGCAATCGACGCATAAGGATGTCCTTGAACTTACCTGGATTGTCTTGTTTGCTTGCGCGATCGGTCATATCAAAATGAGCCTCAATCACATATCGAACTTCTGTCAGCATGACCGAAGCACGCTGTTGGATATCTGCATGCGTATCAATATGCGGTAGTTGGCCCCCCTTCGTTATGGTCGTGCGAACAGCAGAAGAGAGCGCCTTCGATTTAACTTCGTTACGGCGGACGCTCGTGAATTTGATTGGATTGAGCACATGAATACGATCGATCTTATAGCGCATACCTGGATGCCAATAGATTGACTCTAGAATGCCGCGTGCAGCGCTTGGCGTGATAACGTCATAGGTCATGCGCTCTACCGAGAGCTCAGGGCGCGTGAATAGCGCCCTGTCTCCCCACACCTCCACCTTAATGCCGTAAGCCATGGAACCACCTCCTTTCTTTCATAGGCTTTTGCTTCTTACTTCCCCTCATGAAACCCCTTTTTTTGTTCGTTTAAGCTAGCTCTCTCCTTGCCCTTAGGATGGATAGAGCCAATCACTTAGCTTGGTTATTACGTTATTGCAGCACAATTATATAGTCAATCATTTATTCAATTGTATTTTAATCAATATTATTCTAATATTATTACGTCGCTTGCAGCAGCGTGGGTTGAAATAATTGCATTTTTATCCAATAGAACATGGGAGCCAATAAGGGATGCTTTAGCATCCCTTATTGGTTATTAAGCATTTACCACATGATTCCTTCGCCTTGAACTTCTTCAAGAAGGAGCCCGCATTCAGAGGTATACCTATCATTCATCTGCAACTCATACACATCGTCGTAAAGACTCGCTATGACACCACTCAAGAGCAGTTCATCACGCACTCGTTCGTAGACGTTTACTGAGTATTGAGATAGTTTTCGCAGTGTACTCGTACTCGCAAATCCCTCGCGAACAGCTTCTATCTCATGCTCTATCTCTTCACAAGGAATCACTACTGTAAACGAAGCATCGTCAATCAAACGAAAGTCACGCCCAATATCACGAAACGGAATGGAATAAACACTGCTTTCCAACAGTTGCCGAAGAACATCTTTCTTATCCATCCCGTTTCTTCGCATCTTGTATAGACGATTGAAATACTCCTCAACATACTGCGGCTGATGCAGTGGCAATGGCTCGTTTTTTCCATTAGAACCTTTTTGATCAAATCCGTACGCGTTAAAGAGTGAGCGAGTAATTGCAGCCCTGTTACAAATCTCAGGCGGAATAGCATAGGAGGCATTTGGCTCGAATATCATCACATGGCTGCTTTCTGGGCTTTCTCCTCCTTCCCTATTGCAACGTCCACCAGCCTGGATAATACTATCGAGGCCGTTCATACTCCGATAGACACAAGGGAAATCCAGATCAACTCCTGCTTCTACAAGCGAAGTTGAGACAACCCTACAAGGGAGCTGATTTTCCAAACGATACTTAACACGAGCTATGGTTCGGGACCGGTCATGTGCATGCATAAGCGTGCTTAGATGAAACACGCTCTCCGAATCACCAGTCTTACCCTTCAGTAGATCGTAAAGGTTGCGCACTTGTTTTCGGCTATCCACAATGCAAAGAACCTGGTCTTGCGCAAGTAGCTGATCAACTAAAGTTTCATCGTCAAGTTTCCCCTGGTACAAATAAGACACTCTATTCAACGCATCAAACAACTCTGGCACATCTGGACAAATCTCATGAACCATATCGAGCTCGCCAAAAATGCTCGATAAAGCAGGCTGAGTTGCCGTACAAAATAAGACTGTGCAACCATAATGCTCCACTAGCTCTTTTAACGCCTCAATACACGGACGCAGCTGGCTTATCGGTATCATCTGTGCCTCATCCAATACAATGACGCTATTTGCTAAGTTGTGTAGCTTACGGCATCGTGAGGTCTTATCTGAATATAAAGATTCAAAAAATTGCACGTTCGTTGTAACAACAATAGGAGCATCCCAATTTTCACTTGCAAGTCGAAGCCGCTCCATTATTTTTGTCTTTTCTGAAGAGGCCCCTGTTCCTAGTTCATCTGCGTCAAAGTCAAATCCTGAATGATGCTCCAAGACATTATCGACACCAAGATAATCACGAAATACCTGTGCTGTCTGCTCGATAATGGACGTATAGGGAATCGCATAAATAACTCGCTCAATCATATGATCAGGCAGAGATGCGTGGTTAAGTGCAAAACGCATTGATGCTAGAGTTTTTCCTCCGCCTGTAGGGGTAGTAAGAGAATAGAATCCCTTTTCACCGTTTGCCGCCTCTTTACATTGATCAAGAATGGCGCATCGCTTGATGTTGAGAAGAGTTTTAGGCGGATAAAATGAAGCTAACCCCTCCTCAAGAGTCATGCACAGATCCTGAAGCGGATGCGAGCCAGCCCTTTTGCGTTCGCAGCCATTCATGAACTCTTCTGTAGCCAAAAAGTCAGCATCCACAAGACAAGAGAACAACATACGTGTCCAGAATGAAACAGAAAAGCCATCCTCGCTTCCTTGGTACAAAAAATCAGGGATCTCTGGTGCTCTTAATTCCAGCCCGTCTTCTGCAAAGAGGGGGAAAACAGAATCGCACGCCGATCGCTTCCGTCTAATGCGCGCATTTAAAGTTGGCTCTTCCTCGTTATCAGCAGATGAGCCTCCATTCGGTAACCCACCATGGTGACCAGCAATACAGTAAGCGAGCGGATACCCAATCTTAGCGTCTATCCCAACATTTGCGATCAGGCTTGCTCCTACCGAGGAATGGTCAACGCGAGGACCGTTGTCTAAAATGTGCTTTTGGAATCCTGCCGAATACTTCCCAACATCATGCAGGATTCCTGCCAAATGAGCGCAGTCAGCCGAGTCAAAACTCTTTGCGAACTTGGCTGCCTTATTGGCAACTAGCTCTAAATGGTCCTTAATCGGCTCCATTTTGCCGGCATCAGAAATATGAGCTATCTGCACGATAATCCCCCTCCGTGCATTCTTGCCAATTTGACTGGTGGGTTCAACTCCTAGTCAATCGTGCTGCCGCACTAGAGTATTTCGTTTTTGGTGCGATTTCTAGTGCGACAATCCTGTTAAGTATTATGCAGTTCTTTACAACTTTCGATGTCCATAATATGGTACTTGAAAATATTAAATGCTTATAAGTAAGAAACTCATCATTGTAGTATCTTATCCTGAATCAATCATTGACGACAACTATACAAGCAGGTAATAGTCTCCCTAAAAAAACGATTCCGCTCATAAATCCTAAAAGAGTATTCACAGGTGGCGGCAAAAGAAACTCGACTAAGCTGAATCGTATTAGAGGTTTACGCGATCGTGCTTCCTGAGACCCTATCCGCATACCTCATTGCCATATCATAAGGGAAGAAAACATAGTTCATTTCCCTTGATCTAAACTGCACGCCTTCCCACCAATTGAGGCTCTTAGCGTACCAGGCAATAGCCTAATACAAGCCGACCGCGAAGTCGGTATGCAGAGGTTGTCAACTAAGCTCGCGGCGCAACTTCGAGTCATCAACGACATAGCGCCACCTATCATACCCAGGCTATTGCTCATCGCCTCGAAACAAGTTAAACCTTTACTCGAACTCGATTTCGACCAAATCACCTAGCTCGCTACTGATCAGCTGCCTTTTTTCGTCATCTAATTCTCCCCCGCAGATGATCTTATAAGGCCTTAATTTGACGAATACCGACCCATTCTGCTCTCCGTCTGAACAACAGGTGCAACTTAATCTCCAAACTCCTTTGGAAAGAGTGTGCGAAAAAACCAACGCTGCCTTCTGAATACTATGAGCTGCGCCGAGGATCTGATCTGTCCATTCAAGTTGCGGAGATACCGCATAAGAAAACTTTGATAAATCGAATTTCAGCTGAGGAATCACCGGATTAAGAGAGAACGATAAATTCTTCTCGCAATCGCTCGATTCCACACAATCACACGCTAGATCATCTGGATTGATTCGAAATACTGCAACAAAACCATTGAAATCTTTACGAGAACCGACGCATAATCCGTCTTTAAAATCGGCTACTCGCAAAAGTCCTGTTAGCTCTTTGTAGCATGCTGGCATTGTTTTGATGATCTCTTCGAAACCTTGGTGCTTAGCTGTATCAAAATTTCTCATTAAATTGGCTATGTTCTTTTCGTACGCTCGATGAACAGCCGGATCATCCAAAACAATTTGATGATTCTGAAGATAAGTCTCCATGTTAGATCGAGTGATATTCCTATCAAGCCGCTCCCTAACTCTGTCCACATCGAATAGAGAGCTAAACGGCGGATAATCAGTAAATATTCCCAGTTCCACTCGACCCTGTTTTATAAGTTGCAGCTCCTTCTCAATGCTTTCTTCAGGAATCTCTCTATAAAGCTCCATGGGCAGCCAAGGTCCGAGCGAACTGTGCAGAAACTCATGTGCGCCATCTCTCGGTAGAGGCATACACTCATCCGGATATTCCGTTCCAATCACAAATTCCAAAGCTGAAGTGTATGCTGAAATTGGATCGAATAAGCCTCTTTCCATCGGATTTGGGCATGCTTCTACCTTAACGCCTGGACCGACAAACGAATAGAATCCTTCGTCAGGCATCCTGATCAATATATCTTTTTCGTCAAGCGAGTCTTCCGGCACAAGAAAATTACTTAAGTGCTTAACTGCTTTAGGGGCTACTGATTGATAGAAATGCCCCTTTCGCATGCGTCGAAGCTCGTCTCTAACAAATTTCCTACATGTGTTGCGGTCGCCAATATAGCCACATCTAAGCGCCGTGTCACGCACGTCGATTTGTTTAAAAGATTCAACAAGAATAGGCGAACGATATTTCCATGCCACCTCTTCAATGCTTTGCTGCTGATCACAGGAATCTAATAACACTAATTCGCCCGTAGACAAGTAGACTGCCCTAAAGAATTCATCGTCGCATTTCAGCACTATATCCGGCAAGTTCTCTAACCGAATCTCATCACGATCAAAATGTCGCTTTCCGCGCGCCATTAGTCTAAACTCGTTCTCGCGCTCGTCGAATTTCTCATCTCTAATCCGATTGAACAAAGGGGCAAAAGCTGTCATCGAGTTCCACAAATAGGATCCGATGATTTCTTGCTCAACTTGATCATCGAATTCCTCGTCTATGAGAGCCAATAAACCGATGTTGTTTATTCCTGTTTCACGAGCATTCAGTTCCTCTGGGGTATCAAGATAGATCAGGGATGAACCACAATAACCATCGCCATACACGCACGGATACGCAGGAAGATCGATCTGCGGTTCGTAAAATATGAAATGGGAATCTTCCTTATAGTTTTCTCTCAGCCATCTATCGGTAACCTCAGGTTCTACCACATGGAAAAATGTTAGATAGCTATCTGCCACCATAGGATCGAGCGTCAGTCGAAAAAGCATATTCCAGTTTTGCGGAAGCAATTTCAGATTTTCAATATGCCCCTGAATGCCATATAGGTTCGAGCAAAACAAGCGCTCGTAATACCCAGAAAAAACATATCCTGTCGGTCCGACTTCGCCCAGAACAGCAGTTGCTAAGTCTCTACACCCAATCAAGCCGTCATCAGCGGGAAGCGCATATTCTTTCGAGCTCAGACCTCTTATTAAAAGCATATGACAACCTTACGCTCAACGGCATGTGCATATTAAACTTGCTCAACCCTATCAATTTCAAGAGAACTTTAGAAAGAAGTCTGCATTGGGATTAGCGTACATACAGTCAGAATTACACACAGCTGCAAGAGCCGTATAGTAAAACGTATTAAAAACTAAACCTCACCAAGGCTTGGATGAATCTTATCCTTCTCGCTCAGGATAACCTTGGACGGATCGAACTTGGCATCACCCTCGAGCGCTGGCCACTCGATTCCGATAGCAGGGTCGTTCCACATGAGGCCGCCTTCATCGTTGGGGTGGTAGACATCATCGCATTTGTAGCAAAACTCGGCAGTATCGGACAAAACGAGGAAGCCGTGCGCGAACCCACGAGGGATGAAGAACTGGCGCTTGTTCTCAGCAGAAAGCACTACGCCCTCCCACTTGCCATATGTCGGGCTTTCTTTGCGCAAGTCAACCGCAACATCGAAGACCTTGCCTGAAACAACACGCACGAGCTTCGCCTGCGGGTGCTCGATCTGGAAATGCAATCCGCGCAGCACGCCGCGCGTCGAAGACGATTGATTATCTTGTACGAACTCACAGTCAATCCCACCGGCAATAAAATCAGGGCGCTTATACGTCTCCATGAAGTAGCCGCGGTCATCGCCATAGGCTTTTACGTCGACGATCTTCACGCCTTCGATAGAAGTATCCGTGAACGTAAAATTCCCAGAAATAACCTGATCAGACATGCTCGTTCCTTTCAATGCGCCCATTCGAACAAAAAATCCAACACCTACCACTAGCTGCCAATGAATTTGCCACAAGGAAAATTGACCACGATCGCCAAAACTGAAACGCCGGTCGCCTAGCAGTTAGCTACTGGCCAAGCTTGGCATACTTTTCTTCGGTGGCGCTCTTCGCGCCTTCCCACCAATCTCGGTTCTGGTCGTACCAAGCGATAGTCTCACGCAGGCCTGCCTCGAAATCGATATGTTCGGGCTGCCAACCAAGTTCACGCTTGAGCTTAGTGGCGTCGATCGCGTATCTGCGATCGTGCCCGGGTCGATCCCTCACCCATTCGAAATCGTCAGCATCGCGCCCCATCGCAACAAGAATCGCGCGTAAGACATCGATGTTGTTCTTCTCGCCATCAGCACCAATAAGGTACGTTTCACCCAGACGGCCCTTGGTTAAAATCGTCCAAACAGCCGAAGAGTGATCCTGCGCATGAATCCAATCACGAACATTGAGCCCATCGCCATAGAGCTTCGGTTTCATGCCTGAAAGAATATTGGTGATCTGGCGCGGAATAAACTTCTCGATATGCTGATAAGGCCCGTAATTATTCGAACAGTTCGAGATGGTTACCGGCACTCCGTATGTGCGGAACCATGCGCGAACAAGCAGGTCAGAAGCTGCTTTGGTGGAAGAATAAGGGCTGCTCGGATGATAAGGGGTCTCCTCGGTGAACTTTGTAGGATCATCGAGCGCAAGATCTCCGTATACCTCGTCCGTCGAAATATGATGAAAGCGTACGCCATGCTTACGCGCAGCCTCAAGGAGCGTATAGGTTCCTTCGACGTTTGTTTGCAAGAAAGGCGCAGGATTCGCGATGGAATTATCGTTATGAGACTCTGCCGCAAAATGGACAACTGCGTCAGCGTTCGCAAAGAGCTCATCAACTAGCTCAGCATCACAAATATCGCCCTCAACAAAAGTAAGACGGTCTTCTGGAATTCCGGCCAGATTCGCCTTGTTACCTGCATAAGTGAGCTTATCAAGCACGGTCACATGCACGTCTGGTTGATTATCGACCACCCAGTGAACGAAATTCGAGCCGATAAAGCCTGCACCGCCCGTAACGATAATCTTCTTTGGTTCAAAAGCGTCAGTCATAGATTCTAATTCGCCAACTTCTCATAGTTATCAAGATAAGAGGCAAGCGCATCTTGCCAAGGTCTCATCTCGTTTCCGATAGTATCTGCTAGATGTTTGTTTTCCAGCGATGAAAACGCAGGTCTATCAGCTGATTCAGGATGCATCTCTTTCCATTGAGCCGATGTTACTGGAATAACTTCGCAATCTAGCGATGCCCCTCCCATGATAGCGGCAGCAAAATCCGCCCAGGAACAAGTACCCTCATTCGTTGCATGATAAACACCATAATTGTCAGTAAGTGCGAGCTTCAAGATGGTATATGCAAGATCATTTGCTGAAGTAGGATTGCCAAGCTGGTCATTGACCACGCTCACGCTATCGAACTTTGTCCCTAGACCCATCATGGTCTTTACGAAATTTTTCCCAACATAGCCATAAAGCCAGGCAGTACGCACAATAAAGTAGCGGCTGCAGTTGGCTTTAACAGTCATTTCACCAGCAAGTTTCGTTCTGCCGTAGGCCGAAATCGGGTCTGCCTTATCGCTTTCTACCCGCGGCTTTGAATCTGTTCCAGGGAAAACATAGTCCGTCGAAACGTGAACGAGTTTTGCACCATACTTTTCAGCCGAGACTGCAAGGTTTTCAGCACCTTTTGCATTAACAGCAAATGCAAGCGCTTCGTTCGCTTCGCACCCGTCAACGTTAGTGAAAGCCGCACAGTTGATCACGATATCAGGCTGAGTCTCTTCAAATGCTCTAGATACAGCATCAGCATCAGTGATATCGAGCGAATCTACGTCTCGATAAAAAACAACCGCATCTGCATATACTCCAGGAATAGGACCGATTTCCGCTTCCCCCGTAGAAAAGCAGCGTTCGAGTTCATTCCCAAGCTGCCCATTCGCGCCTATTACAAGAACCTTCAAGCTCATGAGTGGCTCCTATCGGGTATGATCCTGCCTTCAGCAACCTTGAGTAAGTGTTTTCCATATTCCGATTTTCCGTAGAGCTTGGCGGCATCGAGCAACTGCTCTCTCGAAATCCACCCATTTTCATATGCGATCTCTTCGATCACCGACACCGAAAGCCCTTGGCTGCGCTCGACCGCTCGTACGAACTCCCCTGCCTCAAACAGCGATTCCATCGTTCCCGTATCGAGCCAGGCATATCCGCGACCAAGCGTAACCACGTTGAGCGTTCCTTCATCAAGATACATTCGATTCAGATCGGTAATCTCCAGCTCTCCACGAGCAGAAGGCTTTACTTTCTTTGCAAACTCGCATACACGCGAATCGTAAAAGTACAAGCCTGTCACTGCATAATTCGATTTAGGCTGCTCGGGTTTCTCTTCGATGGAAATGGCATTGTAATTTGCATCAAATTCAACCACACCAAAACGCTCAGGATCATCAACATGATAGCCAAAGACGGTCGCTCCTGTGTTGTTTTCGGCATCTTCAACTGCACGCTTCAGATGCCTTGAAAGACCATTGCCATAGAAGATGTTGTCGCCCAGAACAAGCGCGCAAGAATCACCATCAATAAAGTCCTCGCCAATTATGAAAGCTTGAGCAAGACCATCAGGAGAAGGCTGAACAGCATAGGAAAGCTCAAGTCCAAATTGTGAACCATCTTTTAGTAAGCGTTCAAAATTTGGAAGATCATCAGGTGTTGAAATGATAAGGATCTCGCGGATACCCGCCAACATAAGCACCGACAATGGATAGTAGATCATCGGTTTATCGTAGACAGGAAGAAGCTGCTTAGAAGTAACGGTTGTGAGCGGGTATAGCCGCGTGCCGCTACCTCCAGCTAAGATGATGCCTTTCATGCTCCTCCTTGATTTCGATTGCTCTTTACTACTAGTTTACAATACTATTTTCTCTCCGGCAGAACGATGACCTAAAACAACAACGTATAGAAAACAGGATCAGATTCCTCTGTCTATGTTCGTTGTATCCTTATGGAGAGCGTGGGTTTTGCCATTGCGCATTTCCCTCTTCCCTCCTATCGACTTAATGAGGAAAAGCGCCCTGCATGTTTATCAACTCAACACTTAGCAATACAAACGAAATCCTATCCCAAATCTAGAAGACTTGAAGAACGAGATGCATTCTCAAAAGGAGAGTCCAACGCCATCGATTCGGCCATCCGATGCGTCAAAAACACAACAGCCAACATATAGTTATTTGTTTTAGCAGATACGAAGATCTGCAATGCCCATACCCATATGCTCATAAACAGCAGCGTCGTTTAACCCTGATACATAATTATTAAATTGCGTTTTGAGCCAGTTATATTTTTTAAGAACAACCTCATCATCTTTGAACTTCTTGCACCCGTCAAAAATGAACTCTCGAATCATCCAGAGCCAATCTTCAAAGCAATCTGCTTCGCTATCAGCAGCCTTGAAAATATCTATAAAACGGTACTCTGCACCCTTACTTCCTACTTTCCCTTCAGCAAGAAGAGACTCTAGATACCCTTCCTCCTGTTCAGGGGTATTCTGGGAGGCAACATATTTTGGATCCTTGTTTGTTTTGATAACGCTATCGCTAAGTGCAATACATGGATCCCCGATTTCAGACTCGACCTTCGTAGCCTCAAGCAATGCTGGACCAAAGAACCTATTGTTCTCCGGATCTACAAAAATGTCTCCGACCGATATCGCGCCTCTAAACATAATGCCAGCAGGGAAAAGGTTTATCAACCCATGAGAAAGTGCCAGCACCTCATGAAATACCGCACCATAAGGATGATAATCATTAATCGGGTGATCTAAATATGTCACGCGCAAAACACTATCGGAAAAAACAGCACTGTATGTTAGAGGTGGTGTCTTATACGCTTCTTCATAGTGAGAAGCGTAATTGTCCTGCATGCATTTGAGAAACGCA
>OLQL01001411.1_pt1 | contig 19977 bp, 11 predicted proteins | sample 1672971 | NCBI WGS metagenome assembly OLQL01 (sample SAMEA3136742, study PRJEB25190) | human gut metagenome | biome: human gut; feature: human-associated habitat; material: faeces | place: Austria | collected 2013
TGGCCTGACGGCTGTGCTCCAGCCCCAGCGCCAGCACCATCTGGCTCTTCCACAGAGGAATAGTGTTCACGAGCGTCGTCTGGATCTTCTCGATCATGAGCATCTCGTTGTTCTGCACGAGACGGATCTGCGGCGCCATTTGCATGGCCACGGTGCGGGACAGATCCAGATCCGACAGCTTCTTCTCGAAGCGGTTGCACGCAGCGGCGAGTTTCTGCACCGCCTCGGCGTCCTCGGTGGAACCCGACGCCTGAGCCCTGGCGGACAGCTCGGCCAGCTCGCCCTCGCGCACCTCGGCCAGGCGCTGACGGCCGGCCAGAAGGTACATGGTCAGCTCCTTGAAGTAGGTGAGGTTCAGCTCGTAGAGCTTGTCGAGCGTGGCCGCGTCCTTCATGAGCTGCACCTGATGGCCCTCGAGGGTCTTGGCGATCTTGTCGACGTTGGCCTCGGCGGTGTCGTAACGGGCCTTGAGCGACGTGATCTTGTTCGCCGACTTCTTGAACAGGCCGAAGAAGCCCTTGTCGTCGTCATCAACGTCGAAGTTCTTGAGCTCGGTCACTACCCCGGCGATAAGATCGCCCGCCTCGCCCAAATCCTGGGTGCGCACCTTCGCGAGCGCCGTCTCCGAGAACGACGCCATCTTCTTCTGGGCGCCGGCGCCGAAGGTGAGCACCTGCTGGGAATTGGCGATGTCGATCTGCTGGGCGAAGGCGTCCACCTGGGCCAGCTCTTCGGCGGAAAGCGAGTCGGCGAGGCTGGGCGCGGCGGGCGTGTCCACCTCGACGATGGAGGCCTCGGCCACCTCGCCGTCGCTTACGGGATCGAGCGTGAGCGTCGGGGCGGGAATGTTCGTGAGATCGGTCAGTTCGTTGGTCATAGCATATCCTTTCACGGGCACGGTACGGATGAATCGGAAATTGCGAGGGGGCCTTGCGAGCCTCGCGCTCAAGAGCGTCCGGGGTTAGGCGCTCGAAGCCATTGCTTACGGTTTCACATCGAAGGGGCCTTCCGTGAGTCCCTCTTGGGCGAGCATGGCGTGCAGCACCGAGATGTCGGCGGACACATCGAGGGAGAGGTCTTGGTACGTGTCGTCGAAGAGCTTCTCGAAAGCGCTGTGCAACACTTCCAACGTATGCTCGATCTCGCTGCGCGAGCTGGAGATATTCTCGCCCTGAATAGGTTCCTCCTCTAACCGGTCGTAGGCATCGAGCAGCTTCACCGTGGTGGGAAGGTAGTACGCGGTCAGGCGGTCGAGCCCGGCGATGATGGCCGGCTCTTCCTCGGCGCGGGCGAGAATGCGGCCCACCACGTCCTGAATGGCCGTAATGCGCTCGCTCACCGCGGCGTCGTCGATGGCGGCGTTCAGCTCGTCCATCTGCCGCACGTAGTCGCGGCCGCAGGCGACAAAGGCGCGCTGCTCGGGCGTCAGGCGCTCGGAGATATCCTGCTCGCGGGCCGCCCGCGCCGCCGCCTCAGCTGCCCGGGCCGCCTCGGCCGCCTCGCGCTCGGCGAGCGTCTGGCGCTGGCTCTGCTGGAACTGACGATACTGGTGGTAGGCGTTCTCAGTCACCATGAGGGTGGTGTTCTCGTCGTCGATGCGCCCCTCGGGGAGGTAGCCGCCCTTGATGAGCGTGCGCGAGGCGGCAAGGGCGGCCTTGGGGCTCACCTGCATGCGCGCGGCGAGGTCGTCGAAGCCAACGGCCTCGCGCTGGCCCACCGCCCGCTGGAGAGCCTTCAGTTTCGAGGCACGCCGTAGGTTGCGGATGCCGAAGCCGAGCAACGTGGCGAAACCGGCCGTCAGAATGCCGAGGATCGCCGTCACGGCCACTTCGGGATTCCCGGCCACCGCCGGCGCCAGCGCCGAGACTAAGGCGGGAATGCCGAAAAAGACCATGCCCGCCCCGCCGGCCGCCGCCATGACGACCCCGGAGGCCGTCAGCCCCCACGACGAGCGGAAGCGCTTCTTTGCCTTGGCCAGCGGCGCCCACTGTTGGGCCTGCTGGGCCGCGGAGGTCACCGCCTGTTGAAAACCCTGGGGGACGCCACCTGTCGGCGCGCCCTGGGACGCCCCGTAGCCCGGATGCCCGTAACGCTGCTGCCCGTGGGCTTGCTGAGCCGCCCGGCGCTGCGCCTCTTCCTGGGCCTTGCGCGCCTTCTTCTCGCGCTTGCGCTTCTCCTGCAGCTCCTTATGGGCCTTCAGGTTCTTCTCGGGCGACTGCCCTAGCGCCTCGGCGGCCTCGTTCACCCCTTGGTCGACCATGCGGGCGAACTGCGAGAACGCTTTGTCAACCGACCGGCACATCTTCTGGAAATCCTTGGCCGACATGCCGGGAATGGGGCTGCCCGAAGGCCCGACCGACCAGGAACCGGCGCCCGGCGTATCCGGCGCCGGCTTCGCGCCCCGGGAACGCCCCTTCGCATTCCCGTTGGCGCTGTCCCGCTGGGCGCTCCGCTGCTGTTCTTGGAAATCTTCGGGCATCTCGTAGACGTACTCGGGGCCGGGTTGCTGCGGCCCGGGTTGCTGCGGCGCGCCTTGCGGCCCGGGCTGCCGAGACGCACCGTAGGGTCTCCCCCAGCTGTCGTACGGCCCTCGACCGCCCGTTCCCGGACTCTGCGGATTCATGGAACAACCCCTAACGCGCCCGCGCAATCGCCGAACCGGATCGCGCATCTCTTATTTCCCCGTCATCTTACCACGCTCCCGCGACCTCGCTCCCCACCCGCACGGAATGCGCACCACCTTTAAGTTTCCCAAGCACGAAGAGCGACCGACGGGGAACAACATAAGGACGCCAGCCGCCGCCTGCGGAACCCGTTATATTCCAAAACGCCCCAGTCGGTTGACGAACAAGGGGGGTTCTGCACGAGATCTCGAGTTATAAGCGTTACCAAGAAGCGATAGCTCTTATAGGCTATTGTTATTCGATATATTATTGTCAAAATGCCGCTTCCCAAACTTCCCGAGACGCTTATAACTCGCGATCTCGTGCAGAAACAACCTCTGTCGGCGACAAACAACTTGTCTCATCGCCGTATTCTTAGGGAACCTTCATCAGCGTGAGCCCTCAAACGAACCAAAAACGCAGAAAGGAACCCAGCAATGCTCAACGAACTCACGCCCAACGACACGTTCTGCGACTATTACCAGCAGTGGGTGGCCATGTATAAGGAAGGGGCCGTGCGCGATGTCACGCTCAGCAAGTACCGGCTCACCTGCGCCTGGCTGCAACGGCTCATCCCCTTGTTGACCCTCGCGGAGCTCAACCGCATCACCTACCAGAAGCTGTTGAACGACTACGCCGCGAGCCATGAGCGGCAGACGACTATGGATTTCCACCACCAACTGAAAGGCGCCGTCCTCGACGCCGTCGACGAGGGCCTCGTGGAGCGCGACCCAACGCGCAAGGCCATCATTAAGGGAAAGTCCCCGCGAGCCAAGAAGCAGAAGTACCTCAACCAGTTCGAGCTGCATCGTCTTCTGAACGACCTCGATTTGGGGCCCGAGGTCAGCTGGGACTGGCTCATTTTGCTCATTGCGAAAACGGGCCTGCGGTTTTCCGAGGCCATTGCGCTGACGCCCGACGATTTCGAGTTCAGCCGCCAGGTTGTTTCGGTCAACAAAACCTGGGACTACAAAACGGGAACGGGGTTCGTCCCCACCAAGAATCGCTCTTCCGTGCGCAAGGTGCAGCTCGATTGGCAGCTCGTCATTCAGTTCTCCGAGCTCACCAAAAGGCTTCCCCGCGATGAGCCGATTTTCGTGGAAGGAAAAGTCTACAACTCCACCGCGAACAGCGTGCTGGAACGCCACTGCAAGCGCGCCGGCGTCCCCGTCATCTCCGTGCACGGGCTGCGCCATACCCATGCATCGCTGCTCCTGTTCGCTGGCGTCTCCATCGCCAGCGTCGCCAAGCGTCTCGGACACGCCAGCATGAATACCACCCAGAAGACCTACCTGCACATCATCCAAGAGCTAGAGAACCAGGATGTCGACCTCGTGATGCGCTCAATCTCCAGCCTCATCTAGACCCCCGCACGCTCACGCTGATGAAGGGCGATGAGCGAGTCGAGCTTGGAGAAGAGCGTTCCGATGCGGGATTGCTCGCGCGCGTCCGGCAGCAGAATTCGAGTATCGTTGATCGCGCTCTTCGACAAACTGGGTAATCCGGTCGATTCATCTTTCGCTTTCCAATTGATTCGTAGAAAGCAGCTTAGTGCGAATTCGATATCTATTCCAATTTTCGGAATTGCATAAAACAGCGTGTCAACCGTCCAAAATGGCGCATAAAGCTTGTAGGGCTGATCGATCGTTCCTTTTCGCCCGATCCCGATGGCATCTTCGTTTTTTGAAAGAGCTTCGTTGACGTACGTCATCAAACCGCCTGTCCCGTAAACCGGAATCAAGCCTGGTTTCAAATGCTTGTAGTCTCTTCCACTGCGAACATCAACCACTTCCCCCAACCTACGCTGTTCCCAATCATTAGCAGATGCCTGCTGAGATGATGCAAAAAGCTCAAATACGAAGAGGCCGCAGGAGATTCGCAACAACTTGGGAACAGCGTAAGGCTGGAGATCGACTCGTTGTTTTGCGCGGTGGCTCTCCGAGACCAATTGAAAGCTACATCACAAGTGATCCCTCGGGTGTGAACTGGATCAAGATCGGTGACGTCGAACCGGGTTCAATGTACATAACGAGAACAAGTGAGCGAATACGTAGAGAAGGAGTGTCGAAATCGCGCGAGGTATTCGCGGGAGACCTTCTGCTATCAAACTCAATGAGCTTCGGCCGTCCCTATATTCTGCAGGTCAATGGCTGTATTCATGATGGATGGCTGCTCATCCGAGATGCAGAAGGAAGATTCGACACGATATTCCTCCAACAGATGCTTTCGACACCCTCAATGGCAAGACAGTACAAAGCTCTGGCGGCAGGAGGAGTCGTCAACAATCTAAATAGCGAGTTGGTCCAATCCGCAACGATTGCGTTTCCGGGTAAGGCCGAGCAAATAAAAATCGGCGCCCTATTCCAGAAGCTGGACTCGCTCATCGCCCTTCATCAGCGTGAGCGAGTCGAGGCGTGCCTATAGGTCGAAACCACCTTCTAAGACGAATCGCCTCAAAAGATTGTCGGCACGCATGCGCACTTTGAATGCGGGAATCGGAGCGCCTTCGAGAGCCGAGAAGTACTCGCGCGCACGAGCCGCATCCAGGCTGTCAATCAACTTGTCGAATCGACCGAACTCGTTGAGGCTTTCCTCATCCGCGCCTGCCACAAGCAGCTCTGACAGAATTGCCGCATCCACGCCGAGCAGGCTGCTCGCCCGCCCGATCTGGACATTCTTGGCATGACGCTGGTACTCCGTCACATAATCGCGGAACGTCTTACCCGGATCGACGTACACGTCTCCGCTCTGAACGTCGTGGATGAACAGGTTCGCGTACTTCTGCTCCTCCTGGCTCAGGCTGGCGAAGCTCTTGTGCAGCGCCGCCAGAGCCGCCTCGGTCGCCTCAGCCTCGGAGCCTTCCAAATCGAGCTGCTTGAGCCACTTGGTGAAGTTGGCATTCATGTAGTCGGTGTCGATCTTAGTGGTGTCTATCTCCATGAGATGCCCGCTGAGATCGTAGGGGATATCCGCTCCTCCCCTTTCACGGCCACCGCCTCCGGCAAGCTCTTTGTAGCGCTGCGCAAACGCCAGGTAATCTGTCTCATCGTAGGGAACGGCAATTACCTCGTACAATTCGCTACGCTCTGCACCACATTCGTCCTCGCAGGCTCCCACCGCGATCGCCTCTTCCACAACATCATCCCCCACGGGGAACTGGTACTCCGACTCGTCCCAGCGGAAGCCCTGCACCTTCGCCGCCTCGAGGAGCGCATTGAAGGACCGGAACAGCTGCGCGAATTTGTTGCGTGCCTCCGAGCTGTCCGGCAGCTTCGACAGATCGCCCGCGCCGTTGTCCTCGAACAAGCCGATCATATCTTCGAAGACCAAGTTCATGGCAAGCAGGTTCTCGCGCAGCTTGGGCACGAACAGGCCGAAGGGCTTGTCGCCGGAGTAGAGGCTGATGGCCTCCTCGATGTTCTTTCGCATAGTGTGCGGGCGCCGGTAGTAGCGAATGGTGCCGTGGGGCTTCTCCGACTCGTTGAACAAGCGGTTCGTTCGGCTGAACGCCTGGATGATCATCTCGTAGCGCAGCATCTTGTCCAGATACAGCGTGTTGATCCACTTCGAGTCGAAGCCCGTCAGCATCTGATCAACCACGATCAGGATGTTCACGCACTTCTCGGGCGTCTTCTCGATTCCCAGGTAGGGCCGCTTGTGCGCCAACCGGTTGGAGACATCGGTCTTGAACGCCGACCACGTCGGCAGCGCGAACTCCATGCCGAAACGCTCGTTGTAGTCGGCAATGACCTCCTCAAGTGCCTCCTCCTTGATAAGCGACCGGTCGATCTTCTCCTGCTCGTTGTCGATCGAAGGATCCACGAGCACCGTCGTCATCAATTCGGGCGCCGTCTCCTTGAACAGATGGTAGTAATCGAGCGCCTCGGGGATGGAATGGGTGGCGAAAATCGCGTGGAACTTGCCGAAGCGGCTCAAGGTGGGCCAGTGCTTCACGATGTCGGCCACCACCTGTCGCTGATGCTTGGTCACGTCGCGCTGATCGGCCGTGCCGTACTGGCTCTCCGGCACCAGGCTCTCAATGCCGTGGCAGCGGTTGCCCATCTCGTCGAGGAAGGGGGCCATGGGCATCTCGTCCATGATCTGATAGTACACGCGCTCGCGCCGCGGGTCGCCCATCACCTCTTCCATGGATTTCGCCTTGGCCTCATCCAGAGCCACGGCCTGGCGCAGATCGAACTCGGGGTAGGTGGCCACTGGGCACGTGTCGAAGCCGAGCACATTGCCGTCGCGGATGCCGTCGGCGATGCTATAGCGGTGCAACTCGTCGCCGAACACGTCGGTGGTGGTGCTCAGCTTCTTGCGGTTCTCCTCGTGAATGGGCGTGCCGGTGAAACCGAACATCAGCGCCCCAGGAAACACCCGCTTGATGGTCTCCATGTTCTTGCCGAACGTCGAGCGATGGCACTCGTCCACAATGAACACGATGCGCTTCTTGCGAATCGCCTCCAGGTCGCGGGCGCTCATGGCATCCTCGTCGATGTTGCCCATCTTCTGAATGGACGTGACGATGAGCGTATCGGAGGGATCGCTGCTCTTCAGCTTCGCCTTCAGCGCATCGGTGCTCTCCGTTTTCTGTACGGTCTCGGATTCGTTGGCGAAGGAGCGGTACTGCTCCAGCGACTGAGTACCCAGTTCGATGCGATCGACCAGGAACACCACCTTGTCGGCATCCTTGGAGTTGGCGATGAGCTGGGCGCACTTGAAGCTGGTCATGGTTTTGCCGCTGCCCGTGGTGTGCCAGACGAAGCCGCCTTTCAGGCCCTTGGTTCCCCACAGTTTGTCGCGGTCGATCACCGTCACGCGGTCGGAGATACGGCTGGCCGCATAGTACTGGTAGCTGCGCATCACCTTCAGCACGCCGTCGGAGCTGTCGGCCACCGTGTAGTAGCCGATGAGCTGATGGGCCATGGGTATGCTCAGCAGGTGCTTCACCACATCGCTCCACTGGTTGATGGGGTTGTTGTTGAAGTCGGCCCAATGGAATTGGAACTTCTCGTTGAAAGCGCCATCGGGACCCGGGTTGGCGAAGTACTTCGTCTCCTCGGGGTTCATGGCGACGAAGATCTGCACCAACGAGAACAGCCCTTCGAACACGCCCTCGGCGGCGTACTTGCGAATCTGACCGATGGCCTCAGATACCGGCACACCGCTCTTCTTCAGCTCGATATGGAACAGGGGCATGCCGTTGATGAGCAGCATGAGATCGCCCCGCCGGTCGTGGCCCAGCTTCGACTTCGAGGGGAACACCGGCTGTTGCGCGATCTGGTACCGGCTTTGCCCGCCAGCGATCTCGTCGCGATGGAATATCTTAAGGGCCACTTCCTTGCCGACATGCAGGTCGTCGTTGGCGTTGTCCCGCTTGATGATAATCTCTTTACCGTTGATCATCTCGTTAATGGCCACCGGCGTGCGCTTCTCCCGGATCTTTTCGACGATCTGCTGCATCTCGGTAGGCGTCAGGGGCGCGCCGTTCAGGCAATCGCGATGCTTGTTGTTCTCGAAGAGGATGGCCGCCCAGTTGTCCAGCAGCTGCTGCTCGGTCGGATATTTCAACACTCCGCCCGCATCGTCCCAGCCGTAGGCCTTCAGCTTCTCGATAACCGCTTCCTCGAATGCCGCCTCTGTATCGAAAACCATGAGCTAATCCTCGTCATCCTCGGGCAGGTTCCCCGTCTCGTACTCTTCGAGTCCCTCGTAGCGATAGCTCGCGTCAATGCCCTTCATGAACACCTCGCGATCAGCGGCTTTGTCAGTCAATGCCGCATTGAGAAGAGCCTTGATCTCCCTATCTCGCACGGGACTGCGTTCCATGGCAAGCAGATAGTCCTCTTTGTCGACCTGGCTCCAGTCGATTACGACACCCAGCTCTTGGCGAAGCATGGCATCGAGCCAAATTCGCATACTTCGACCATTGCCTTCCCAAAAAGGATGCGCCACATTCATTTCAACGTACTTTTCGATGATCTCATCGAAGGTGCTTTGCGGCATGGCGCTAATGCTTTCAAGCGCAGCATCCAAATAGAGAGAAGGAGCGAACCGAAAGCTCCCCTTGGCGATATTGCCGGTTCTCACATCTCCTGCAAAGTCGTAAACATCGCAAAAGAGATGGGCGTGAATCGCTTGCAAGCCTGCAAAAGTTCCTATCTCGAAGGTGTCGAGCAGCCCTTCATCGAACAACTCCAATGCCCGCTGCTTCGACAGTCGTTCCTCTTGGCGAGAAAGCTCTACAGCGTTATGGATGCCCAGCTTGTTTTTTAGAGTCATGGCAGCTCCTAGACAAACATCTTTTCAAGTAACGCTTGCTTAAGGTTTTTAAGAATATCCAACTCACGCTGATGAAGGGCGATGAGCGAGTCGAGCTTGGCGAAGAGGCCTGCGATTTGCCGCTGCTCGTCGAGCGAGGGCAGCAGAAGACGCACGGTTTGATATTCCTCGAACGAAATATTGAGAAGCCCGTCCATTCTCGCGCCAGATGAGACGAGCGTCCTCAGTTGGTCTTCCACTTGACCGCCGTTTAATTCTAGCGACGTGAATGCGGGGCAGTCGCTGCGCAGCGAGAAGCAGTGATACACGAACGGGATGCGCGCCTCATCAGCCAAAAGGTTGAAACAGGATCCAAATGGTCGCAGCTTGGACGCGCCATGATTGTAGGCCAACTCGCCCCTTCGTAGAACAATGTACTTCTGCAGACTTTCTCCCGCATTGTCGGTCGAATACCTTTCACTCTGCTCGATGAACCCCGATTCGGCGGTGATCATCATGACCGGGGCCTCGGAGAGCGGATTGCGGCGAGTCACTTCGTCGCATATTTCCCCCAACCTACGCTGTTCCCAAGGATCAGTAAAACCCTCGAAGCGAATCTCGGGCACATCCTCGCCTTCTTTGGGGAACATCTTCTCAAGCAGTGATTGTTTTACCGTTTTCAGCTTCTCATGCTTACGCTGATGAAGGGCGATGAGCGAGTCAAGCCAATCGAAAAGGCTTCCGATGATGCTCTGCTCTCTGATTGAGGGCATGGTGATTTCGCTCTTCAAAAGCTTGTCGAAGAAGAAGTAGAGGCGCACTCCGCCTTCCTGCAACGCCTCAATCTGCTTGGCGAAGAGGGCCGACTTGAGCCAGTGCCACAGAAACCTATCGTCGCAGGTCTCATCAGATCGAAACACTTCGTAAAGCGAGCTGACAATGACATTTTCCCTGGTAGCGAGATACCCGATGGAACCAACGTTGATCCTCGCCGGATTGTAGGCAAATGATCCCGGCTCAACGATCCAGTAAGCAGTTTTGTCAGCCTCTGCCATCGTGCCGCCATTCTCAAATTGTTCACTCTGCGGCACGAAGCCAGATGTGTTTGAAACGGAATGGCTTTCGAGGTCGAGATTGTCCGCATTGCGCGAGCCGGAAGCGTAAACGAACTCGTCGAACGTACGCTGTTCCCAAGGGTCGCTGAATCCTTCGAAGCGGAGGGCGGGGACGAGGGCGTTTTCGGACTTACGCTGCTCTTCCATGTTACTCACCGCCCAAAAGCTTACGCAGTTCCGCGATGCCGAGCATGTCGAACTCGTCACCCACAAGCTGGCCGAGCATTGCATCCAGCTCTCTTTCGGCTTCGCTGATCTGCTCTGCCACATCGGCATAGGTGTCTTTGTATTTCTCTTCCAGCGCGTTCACTTTCTTGATAAGACCCTCAATAGACACTTGCGGCAGCGCGTTCAGATCATCCATGAGGGGCTCCACCCATTTGGCCTCGAGCAACTCGTACACCTGCTCGTCGGTCAGCGCCTCAATGGTCTCGTGGGTCTTCTCTTCGAGGGCCGACTCCTGAGCTTTGGCATCCTTCTTCAAGCTCTTTAGCTTCTTCTGGAGGGCCGCGAGCTCATTCCGCTTCGCCGCGATTTCCTCCTCGGTCAAATCGCACGAATCGTCGGCATCGCCCTCTTCGGCGTCCTCGCAGGGCAGCTCCTCTTGCAAGCTCTCGCACTCGCCATTCAAGTGGCTCATCTCATCCTGCAAATCACGCAACTGCTCGGCTTCCACACTCAAGAGCGCGTCTTGTACAAGAGAGAACGGCAGGATATGGCCCTTCCATCCGTCCTGCACCTCAACGTCTTTGCCGCTCTTCTTCTTGATGACGTATTCCGGATCGACCTTCCTCGCAGCGTCGAAACCTTCCGTTTGCAGCATTTCCAAATCGGCGGCAATAACGCCCCAAGCATCATCAAGCGCCTGATAAGCGTCATATTTATCAACCAGAGTAAACGGTTCCACGAGCTTGAACACCTCATCGGCCACCGCAGCCTCCGCGCTCGGTGCGTCCACCCGCTGCCAGTTGCCGATGAGCGTCGCCACGAGCTGACGGCGCAACCCAGAGAACTCTGCGTGGTAGCGGGCAACGTAGCCTTCGACCGCCTCATTCCCCTGAATTGCATCGGCTACGTCCTCGCACGCCATCCGAGCGCAATGGCCATTGTTGGCCGTAAACAGCGCCTCACGAAGGCCGGGAAGCGCCTCCCAATACTTGCTTAGGGCGTCAATTTCCTGAACCGGAATGCCACCGAACATCGACGCATACAAGTCCCACGTTTCCGTAGGCTCAGAGGAATCCACGTAGCGCGGGATATTCAAGTTGTAATCGTTGGCGCGTATCTCGTCCTTTCCCACAAGGCGCGAGTAGCCCTCGATCGTCCGACGAGCCGTAACCGTATCGACAATGCGGCGGATATCCGAGGAGCGCAGCTGGTTATTCTTCCCGACTTTCTCGAAGTCCTTGGAAGCGTCGATGATGAGCACGTCGCTCTCGTCGCGCTTTTGGCGCAGCACCATGATGATGGTGGGGATGCCCGTTCCGAAGAAAATATTAGCAGGAAGACCGATGATGGCGGCAATCTTGTCGTTCTCGATGAGGTTGCGGCGAATCGTTCCCTCTTCTCCCCCTCGGAACAGGACGCCATGGGGCAAGACGATGCACATGATACCCGAGGGTTTCAGATGATACAGGTCATGCAGCAGAAACGCGTAGTCCGCCTTCGAGCGAGGGGCGATGCCATAGGCGAATCGGATGTCGTTCTCCTTGCCCTCCGGCTCCCACCGCTGCGAGTAGGGCGGATTGGAAACCACCGCGTCCACGTAGAGCGGGTCGTAGGTGCCCGATGGATCCGAATCGTCGAAGTAGGGCCAGTCTTCTTCCAAAGTATCGCCGTTGCGCACCGTAATGTTAGACGGCTTGATGCCCCGCATGACGAGGTTCATGCGCGTGAGGTTGTAGGTGGACTGATTGAGCTCCTGGGCGTAGTAGGCGATGCCGTCCGCATCCCCCATGCGACGCTTCACCGCATCGCCGATGGTGATGAGCAGCGAACCAGAGCCGCTCGTGGGGTCGTAGATACGAATCGTGTCCTGGCTCCGCAAATGATGAGCGACGATATCCGCCATGAGCACCGACACCTCGTGGGGTGTATAGAATTCGCCAGCTTTCTTGCCGGCGTTAGAGGCGAACTTCGAGATGAGATCCTCGTAGATGTAGCCCAGCACATCGTAATCTTGGTGCGTGCTCATGGGGATGGTCTGAATGAGATGGACGAGATCGCGCACGGCTTTCGTCTGCGACCCTGTATTGTCGCCGAGCTTGCTCAGTCCCGTCTGTAGCGTGATGAAGATGCCGTCGAACACGTTTTTGTAAAGGGGGCTCACAAGGCGGCTGAAGGCCGAGAGTGCCTCGTACACCTGCGACACAGCGAAATCATTGCCGGCTTGGATCCAAGTGGAGAACAGGTTCTGATAGGAGATGAAATAGCCCAGATGATTCTGAGCATAGCCTACGGTCTCCTCGTCCTCTTCCACCAGCTGCTCCATATCAGACGCCGTCATACCCTCGCCCAGGAAGAACTGCTCCTCCTTCTCGGAGAGGTACTTGTAGAAGATGAAGCCCAGAATGAAATCCTTGTACTCGCTCGCATCCACCTTGCCCCGCATGCGGTTGGCCGATTCCCAGATTTTCGCGGCGAGCTGTTGCTTGTTCATTCCGTTCCCTTTCGAATGGTGCACAGATCATTTCATTATAGCTAACGCTTTTATCACAGCGTTAGCATCAGTCGGAGCAACGCATCTGGAAGCGGCGCGGTTATACCGACATTTATACCGACATTTATACCGACATTTATACCGACACGATCAGCATTCAATGAGATTCTCTCAAGCAATGCACGGCTTGTATGTTCCGAAACGCAAAAGAGGGGCGAGGCAATGCCGCGCCCCTCATGCAGTCGCGCCCCTCCGCGCCGCTACAGGATCATGTTGCGGGCGATCTCCAGGGCCTCATCGATGCCGTCGGGGTTCTTGCCGCCGGCCTGGGCCATGGTGGGCTTGCCGCCGCCACCGCCCTGGATGGCCGGGCCCATGGCCTTGATGATGGCCCCGGCGTTGAAGCCCGCCGCTACCGCCTCATCGGTGCCGGCGGCCATGAGCACGGGCTTGCCGTCGTTCACACCGGCCACCACCATGGCGCCGGGCGCGTCCATGCGGCTGCGCACGACGTCCCACATATTGCGCATCTGGCCGCCGTCGCGAACCTCGGTGCGCGCGATGATGACGGGGTACCCCGCCGGCGCCAGCTGAACCTGGGAGAGCAGCGTCGAGAACATGTCGTCGCTCACCATGTCCTTGGCGCGCTTGGCCTTGGTGCGCATCTCCTTCAGGGCCTTCTGGTCGGCCGCCACGCGCTCGGACACGTCGAAGGGCGGCACGCGCAGCGTGGCCGCGGCCTCCTTCAGCTCGGCTTCCACCTTGTTCACGTAGGCGAGCGCGCCGTAGCTCGTCACGGCCTCGATGCGGCGCACGTTGGCGCCCACCGACGACTCGCTCGTGATCTTCAAAAAGCCGATCTCGGCGGTGTTGTTCACATGGCAGCCGCCGCACAGCTCGCGGGAGAGGTCGCCCGCCTCCACCACGCGCACGACCTCGCCGTACTTCTCGCCGAACAAGCCCGTGACCCCGGCGGCGCGGGCCTCTTCCAGCGACGTCTCGTAAATGGTGGTGGGCGTGGCGCTCATGATGTGCTCGTTGGCCTCGCGCTCCACCTCGGCCAGCTGCTCGGGCGTGCACGCCTCGAAGTGGGTGAAGTCGAAGCGCAGGCGGTCGGGGCCCACGTAGGAGCCGGCCTGCTTCACGTGGTCACCGAGCACGCGACGCAGCGCGGCGTGCAGGATGTGGGTGGCGGTGTGGTTGCGCTCGATGGCGGCGCGGCGGTTCGCATCCACGCGAGCCACAACGGTATCGCCCTCGGCGAGCCCCGCCTCCTCGGCGCGCACCGCGTGCACGAACAGGCCCTTCTCGGGAGCCTTCGTGTCCAGCACGTAAAGGCGTCCCTCGCCGTTCTCGATGACGCCGGTGTCCCCCACTTCTCCGCCCATCTCGGCGTAGAAGGGCGTGGCGGCCAGCACCACCTCGCCGGTCTGCCCCGGCGCCAGGGTGCCCACGCGCTCGCCATCGACGACGACGGCCAGCACGCGCGTCTCGGCGGCGGTGGCGTCGTAGCCGATGAACTCCGTGGGGCCGAGCTCGTTCAAAAGATCGCTGTAGATGCCGCCGTAGGTGGACCAGGCGGCCTCGGCGTCCTTTGCACCGGCGGCGCGGGCACGCTCGCGCTGGGCCTCCATGGCGGCCTCGAAGGCCTCCATGTCCACTTTCACGCCGCGGCCTTCCGCGATCTCCTGGGTCACTTCCACAGGGAAGCCGTAGGTGTCGTGCAGGGTGAAGGCCTCCTCGCCGGAGAGCACGTCGCCCTCAAGCTTGCCGAGGGCCTCCTCCAGGTAGGCCTGGCCCTGGCGCAGCGTGGCGCCGAAGCGGTCCTCCTCGGCCATGATGAGGCCGCGCTCCAGCTCGCGGTTCTCCACGATCTCGGGGTACACATCTCCCATGAGCCGCACGATCTCGTCCACGTACTCGTTGAGGAAGTGCCCCTCGATGCCGATGAGCTGGGCCTTCATGATGGCGCGGCGCAGCAGACGGCGCAGCACGTAGCCGCGGCCCTCGTTGCCCGGCAGGATGCCGTCGGCGATCATGAAGGTGACCGAGCGGGAGTGATCGGCGATGATGCGCAGAGCCAGATCGGTTTCAGCATCCTCGCCGTAGGTCACGCCGGCCAGACGCTCGCCCACGGCCACCAGGCTGCGCAGCACGTCGGTCTCGTAGTTGGACTGCACGCCCTGCATGATGGCGGCCATGCGCTCGAGTCCCATGCCCGTGTCGATGTTCTTCTTGGGAAGGGGCGCCAAGGTGCCGTCCTCCTGGCCGTCGTACTGGGTGAACACGCAGTTCCAGTACTCCAGGAAACGGTCGCAGTCGCAGCCCGGCGCGCAGTCGGGGCTGCCGCAGCCGAACTCCGGGCCCTGGTCGTAGTAGATCTCCGAGCAGGGGCCGCAGGGACCGGTGGGGCCGGCGCGCCAGAAGTTGTCGTCCTCGCCGAGGCGCGAGATGTGGTCCTCGGGCACGCCCAGGTTCTTCCAAATCTCAATGGTCTCGTCGTCGTCCTCGAACACGGTGAAGTACAAGCGCTCCGGCGGCAGCCCCAGCACGTTCACGGAGAAATCGTAGGCCCAGGCGCACATCTCTTCTTTGAAGTACGCGCCGAAGGAGAAGTTGCCGAGCATCTCGAAGAAGCTCAGATGACGGCCCGTGGTGCCGATGATGTCGATGTCGTTGGTGCGCACGCACTTCTGCACGGAGGTGGTGCCGATATAGGGCGCCTCCAGCTGCTTCTGCTGCAGGAAGTAGGGCTTGAACTGCACCATGCCGGCGCTCGTCAGAAGAAGCGACGGATCGTCGGGAATGAGCGAGGAGGAGGGCACGAGCTTGCAGCCCTTCTCCTGGAAGTAGTTCAGGTACTTCTCGCGAATCTCAGCGGTGGTCATGTAACGCATAGGTGTTCTATCCGTCCTTTACGGTCAACGAAAACAGTTGCAGCAGATTATAGCGCTCCTTGCGCGCTACTTTTTGGAAGACGACGTGTCATCATGGGAATGGCGCGCCGTCACCTTCCCATGGGCCTGCGAGCGCAGCTTCGGCAACTTGCGGCCGAACAGCGTCGCGTCGTCCAGCTTGATGGGCTTCATGGAGCCGGTGGTGACGCCCGGTGACGTGGCGTCCGACAGCGGGTTCACTTCCTCGTTGTCCGACGGCACGCCCTTGAAGAACACGCCGTCCTCGGCCACCAGGTGCCGGCCGGTCTTTTTCTCGAAGTAGTAGACGAACACCGATTTGGCCACGGCCACCAGCGGGATGGAGGCGAGCATGCCCACGAGCGACCCCATAAGACCGCTCATGGCGCCGCCGAGGGCCGAGCCCACCATCAACGCGATAAGGGTGAGAGCCGGGTGGATGTCCACCGAGTTCGCCATGATCTTCGGCGAGACGAAGGTGTAGACGAGCTGCTGGATGACCACGGTCCCGGCCAGGGCGATAAGGGCCACCAGCGGGCTCACGAAGACGGCCGCGATGGCCGCGAGCGCACCTCCCAGCCACGGGCCGATGATGGGGATGATGTTCATCACGCCGGTGATGAGGCCGAGCACGGCCGCGTTGGGCACGCCGACGATCTGGAACAGGATGCCGCAGCCCACGCCGATGACGGCGCACTGCAGAAGCGTTCCCTTGATGTAGCCGCCCATGACGCGGGTGAAGGTGGCGTGGAAGAACTCGGCGTCCTCGGCGTGCTTGGGGCCGATGAGCCGGCGCGTCTCGCGGCCCATGGCCGGCAGCTCCATGAGGATCCAGAAGGCGATGACGAGCGCGAACCCTAAGGCCATAAGGCCGTTGGCCAGCGTCGTGGAGAAGGCCACGATGCCGTTGGCGCTGCCCTGAGCGATGGAGGAGGCCCAGGATGCGGCCGACTTCTGCACCTCGCTGATGACGTTCTTCACCGTTTCGTCCTCGAGCATCGGGGCGTAGCGGGCGTACAGGTCGTTGCCCCAGGCGATGACCGCATCAACATAATGGGGCATGTTGCTGACCAAGTCGTTGAACTGGGCGTTCAGGCCGAACATAGGCGAGAACAGCAAAAAGCCGATAAGAGCGAGCACGAGCGCCATGATGACATAGGCGATCGTGGTGCCCAAACCGCGGTTGACGTGGTGCTTCTCCAGCCCGTTCACAATGCCGCGCAGGCAGAAGACGATGATGACGGTCCAGATGAGGATGGCCACGGGCACCGACAGGATGTTCAGCAGGTAGACGATCGCCGCCAAAAGCAGGATGGCCGCCACCACGGCCCACAGGTCGAAGAAGCGCGTGCGGGCGCGGGCCTGCTTGGTGCGCGAGATGGCATTGGCGGCAGCGGTGGCCGCGGCGGCCGCGCTGCGCGGGTTGTTGACGGAAGCGGGCGCGTCGGCTCCTCCCTGCGATTGAGACGCGTCGGTGCTCATGGGAATCTCCTCGGACGCGAGCTACTGAACGGTGTAGGGGCTGTTCCCCATCGGGGCCGGCTTGGCCTGGGCCGCGGCGGCGTTGGGCGAGATGGCCGGCGAAGCTGCGGCTGCGGGATCGGCAGGGGCCGTCGCGGCCGGCGTGTCGGTGTCGGCGTTGGCCACGGCCGCATCGGCGATGGTGCCGGCGGTACCGGAGAGCTGGTCTTCGAAGTCGTGGGCACGTTCTTGGCTGGCCGCGTTGGCGGCCTTGACAGCGGCGCGGCGGTCTTTGCCCTCGGCGACGACGGCGCGGGCGGCGTCCCCCATAGCCGAGACGGCGTCGGCGACGGTCGCCCCGCGCTCGGGCGCGCGGCCGGCCTTCGCGGCGGCGCTGGCGTCGGCAGCGGCTCCCAAGCTCACGGACTCGTCGGAGGCGTAGCGCGGCTTGAACTTGCTGCGCAGCTTGCCCGTGAGCGAGTTCACCAAATCGATCGGGGCGCTCGTCACGGTATCCACGGCACCGGCGGCCTTCGAGACGGAATCGGTGATCTGGGTCACGTCTTCCAGAATCTGGTCGACGCGCATGAGCTCCAAATTCGCCGCGTCCACCGTGAGCGACAGACGCTCCACCAGCGGATCGACGCGGCCCACAGCGGGCTTGGCTTCCTCGGCGATCTCGTTCACGCGGGTCAGCAGCGGGTCGATCTGGTCAGTTACCAGGGCATCCACATGGGCGATGAGGGGATCAACCTGGGCGGTGATCTTCTCCACGTTCTGCAGCGTGGGCGTGAGCTCCTTATGGGCGTCGTCGATGGTCGAACGCGTCGAGCGGATGGTCAGCGCCAATTCCACGACGAACCATACGAGCACCGCGCCGACGAGCACGTAGACGACGGGCAGCGCGATGTCCACGATCCCTGCGAAATCCATGATGAGCCTCCTTATAATTCCGAAGACCTGACTATACCATTACTGGAGTCATTCTAATTAAGTTGCGCAGGGCCTCCACGGAACGCGTCCGCATGGTAGCCATTCCGTAAACGGAAGTTGACATCGTGTCACACGCGAGCGACATCGCCGGCAGCGCCCGTGCTGGGGCGGCCTCGACCGAACGTCGCCCCAGCACGATGCCTGGCTCGCTGCGCAGTGCCCGCACCGCGGCGGACGCAACACCCCGAGCCGCGACTCAACTCCCCTGACGGTCGCGGGCAGCGGCGTCGGTGCGGTAAGCCTCCCAGCCGCGCTCGCCGGGTTGGTAGAAACAGCCGCGCTCAAGGCCCTCGGGCAGATAGCGCTGATCGACCCAGCCGGCCGGGTAGCTGTGGGGGTACTTGTACTCGCCGTAGTTTTCCGAGCCGGGGCGATGACGATCGCGCAGGTAATCGGGCACCTTGCGCACCGGGCCGTTGCGCACTTCGCGCAGCGCCGCATCGATCGCGGCCTCGGCGCTGTTGGACTTCGGCGCCAGCGCCAAGTAAATGGCGGCCTGGGCCAGGTTGATGCGGCACTCCGGGTAGCCGATGACCTCGGCAGCCCGGAAGGCGGCCTCGGCCACGAGCAGGGCCTGGGGGTCGGCGTTCCCGATATCCTCCGAGGCAGCGATGTACATGCGCCGGGCGATGAACTTCGGATCCTCTCCCCCGTCGATCATGCGGGCGAGCCAGTAAACGGCGGCATCCGGATCGCTGCCCCGCATGCTCTTGATGAACGCCGAGATGATGTCGTAGTGCATGTCCTTGTTCTTGTCGTAGGGCAGCGCCCGATGGGGCGTGGCGGCCCGCACCATGGCCTCGGTGATGGCGACCGGCGCCTCGCGCGTGCCCGGAGCCACCATGCCGGCGGCCAGCTCAAGCGTCGTGAGCGCCCCGCGGCCGTCGCCGCCGGCCAGAGTGACGATGGCAGAAGTGGCCTCATCTTCCAGAGCATAGCAGCCGGCAAGCCCCCGATCGTCGGCCACGGCACGGCCCACCAACTCGGCGATCTCATCATCGGCGAGCGAATGCAGCTCCACGATGCGCGAGCGCGAGATGAGGGCGGAGTTCACTTCGAAAAAAGGGTTTTCCGTGGTGGCGCCCACGAGCACCACGAGCCGGTCTTCCACCGCATGCAGCAACGCGTCCTGCTGGCTGCGGTTGAAGCGGTGGATCTCATCGACGAACAGGATGGTGCGCAAGCCCCCCATGACGAGACGCTTCTCCGCCGCGTCGATTTCCCGGCGCAAGTCGGACACCGTGCCCCCGATAGCCGACACCTCCACGAAGGTGGCGCGGGTCGATTCAGCGATGACGTGGGCAAGCGACGTCTTGCCCGTGCCCGCCGGCCCGAAGAGGATGACGGAGCTTAACGTGTCGTTCTCGATGGCCGCGCGCAGCCAGCTGCCCTCGCCGGGGTTGCCTTGCACAATGGTTACTTTCCCAAAAGGGATATACGGCTCCCATAGCCATTCAACGGTCTGCGTGTCAACCTCACTCATTCGGATAATCTCAACGGTTTCTTCCTGCGGCGGCTCTTTCAAGCCGTAAATCGCTTCCCGGATATACTTCCCGTCCGCGATTTCTGCCCGGTGCTGCAATACCTCGTTCCAGTCCTTGTAAAGCGGCACAAGGCGGTGGACGGTCAAGCCCTCCGGCACAAGCTCTGCAAGGCGGCTGCAAGCGTCGCTTCCGGCTTGGTCGCTGTCAAGGCAGAGGTACACGGTCTTGATGTTCGGACGGTCAGAGAGGAAACGCAGCAGGGCTTTTTCTCCCACGCCGCCCAACGCAAGATAGCTTTGCTTTTGCCAATCCTTTTTGAACAGGCAGAGGAAAGATAACAGGTCTATCGGGGCTTCAAAAACAAACAATCTTTCGCCCTCGCCCCGGTAGCAGAAGTTAAAGGCTTTGTCGCTGCCTTTCACA
>OLQL01001414.1_pt1 | contig 19921 bp, 23 predicted proteins | sample 1672971 | NCBI WGS metagenome assembly OLQL01 (sample SAMEA3136742, study PRJEB25190) | human gut metagenome | biome: human gut; feature: human-associated habitat; material: faeces | place: Austria | collected 2013
CGCGAGCGGAGGGGACGGTTTGTTTACAAACCCGCGAATAGTCGCCCGGAGCCAGTGTTAGGCCGCGTCTTTCAGCCTTTTTTGTCGGCGGGGCGGTTTTTGCGCCGCTTTTTGCCGACCAAAAAGCGGCAATGAACAGCCGCAGCAAAGGCGCAGTGTATGAAAAAAAGAAATGTGCCCCACGAACAGACGAACACACGAACAGGGGCGAAGACGCTTTGTTCGTGCGTTCGCCTGTCAGGCCGAGCCCAAATGAAGGAATGTCGGGCGGCCACAGCAGGGACAGCACTCGGGGCCGTTTGGGGGCGGTCGGTGGGCCAATTCAAAAATAATTGTTATATTTGTCCGAATTTTTAAACTGAATTACGATGGCATACAATTTATTGAAAGGAAAGAAAGGTCTGATTCTCGGAGCACTCAACGAGCAGTCGATCGCCTGGAAAGTGGCGGAACGAGCCGTGGAGGAGGGAGCCGAAATCGTCCTCACCAATACTGCCGTATCTATCCGCATGGGAACCATCTCGAAGCTGGCCGAAAAATGCAATACGATTGTCGTTCCGGCCGACGCCACGAGCGTCGAGGATCTGGAGAACCTGATCGACAAGACGATGGAGCATTTCGGCGGCAAGTTCGACTTCATGCTCCACTCGATCGGCATGTCGCCCAACGTCCGCAAGGGCCGCACGTACGACGATCTGGATTACGACTACCTCTCGAAGACGCTCGACATCTCGGCCATTTCGTTCCACAAGGCCATCCAGGTGGCCCGCAAGAAGGACGCCATCAACGACTGGGGTTCGATCGTGGCCCTTTCGTACATCGCCGCGCAGCGCACGCTCTACGGTTACAACGACATGGCCGACGCCAAGGCGCTGCTGGAGTCCATAGCCCGCAGCTTCGGTTACATCTACGGCCGCGAGAAGCATGTGCGCATCAACACCGTGTCGCAGTCGCCGACGCCGACCACCGCGGGCAGCGGCGTGCTGGGGCTGGGCGACCTGATGGGTTTCGCCGAGAACATGTCGCCGCTGGGCAACGCCACGGCCGAAGATTGCGCGGACTACGTGCTGACGCTTTTCTCGGACCTCACGCGCAAGGTCACGATGCAGAACCTCTACCACGACGGCGGATTCTCGTCGATGGGCATGTCGCGCCGCGCCATGAAGACCTACGAGAAGGGCATGCGGTTCGAGGACGTGCACCAGAACCAGTATCCGTTCGGGGACAAAGAGGAGAAATAGACCGGGAGCGGGTTGATAAAAAAGCGGAGGCCGAAGCCCCCGCTTTTTTGTTCAATACTGGTGGTCGTCGCCGCGGATCTCCTCGCGGGTGATCGCCTGGCGGTTCATCGCACGCCAGGCGTACCAGATGTAGGCCGCCACGAACGGCACGAACAGCGAGACCCACGCCATCGTGCGGAGCGTGAAGAGACTCGACGAGGAGTTATAGATCGTCAGCGACGACTGCATGTCCGTGAGCGAAGGGTAGTAGGCCGTGTTGTTCCATCCTGCGAGCAGCAGCAGCGACAGCACCGTGAGCACCGTGCCGGCGCCTCCGAACCAGATCGCATGGCGGTTGCCGCGCCACCCCAGCCAGACGCTCCACAGCACCGAAACCACACCGAGGAGCAGCACGGCCGTGACGTAGGGCATCTCCACGAGGTTGTGGAGGTATTTGTAGGGTTCGACGGAGATTCGGCCCGCGGCATCGACAGCCCGGCCGTCGGCAAGGACGAGCGCCACGAGCCACGTCACGAAGCAGACCACGAACAGGACGGCGAACGTGCGCATGCGGTGTGCCGCCCGCCGGAAGATCACCTCGTCGTCGATGTTGTTCATGAAGTACTGGCAGGCCAGCGTCACGGCCAGCAGCGCCACCGACACGCCCAGCAGGACGTTGCGCCACTCGGCGACGGCTTCCAGCCCGTGCCACGGCGTCGCCCACTGTGAGATCACCGCCGCACCGCCCTGGTTGGCCAGGTTGAGCCGGTCGACGGTGAATTCCGCCCCCGTGAAGAAGGTTCCCACGGCCGTGCCGATCAGCAGCGGGCCCAGCACGCCGTTGATCAGCAGGAAGGCGTTGAAGGTCCTTTCACCGAAGACGTTGGCCGGTTTGCGGCGGTATTCGTAGGCCACGGCCTGCAGGACGAAGCAGAAGAGAATGGCCATCCAGACGTAGAAGGCCCCGCCGAACGACGTGGAGTAGAAGAGCGGGAACGAGGCGAAGAACGCCCCGCCGAACGTCACGAGCGTCGTGAAGGTGAACTCCCATTTGCGGCCCAGCGAGTTGACGAGCATGTTGCGCTCTTCTTCCGTGCGGCCGATCGTGTAGAGCAGCGCCTGCCCTCCCTGCACGAACATCAGGAAGACCAGGATGGCTCCCAAAAGCGAAATGATCAGCCACCAGTAGTGTTGGAGTAGGGTTATTGTATCCATGGTTTAGTCGTTTTTAGGGCCTGTTTTGATTTGCCGGAACAGAATGCTCAACTCGGCGATGAGCAGCGCCGTGAACAGCGCCAGAAAGATGAAGAAGGTCGTGGAGACCGATCCGCTGGGGATTTTCGACGCCGCGACACCCACGGGCATCAGGTCCTGGATGACCCACGGCTGGCGTCCGACCTCGGCGACGACCCACCCGGCCTGCGAGGCGAGGTAGGCCAGCGGGACGGTCCACACGGCCGTCCACAGCAGCCAGCGTTTCGAGGCGAGGCGGTCGCGGCGATTCAGCCACCAGACGAGGCCCAGCAGCAGGATGAAGAAGCAGCCGGCGCCTACCATCACGCGGAACGAGTAGAACAGCAGCGGCACGTCGGGCACGATCTGCTGCGGCGAATCGAGGTAGCCGTAGCCGAAATAGGCGAAATGCTCGCGCAGGAACTCCGCACCCCGGGGCGTCGAGCGGTCGAATTTGGCTTCGATCTCGGCGATGGCCGCCGTGTCGCCCTTCTTGCGGGCGGTGCGGTAGCGTCCCAGCTCCTCGACGGCCACGCGCCCCCGTTCGATCTTTTCGGCGGCCGACATCACGCCGTACTTCTCGTTGCCGTAAACCAGGTCGTTGATGCCCGGAACGAATGCGTCGGCAGAGCGGAAACTCATCAGCGAAAGCATCTTCGGAATGTCGATCTTGAAATAGAAGGCGTCGTCGTCGTTCGTCCGCTGCGCCTCGGGGCGCAGGATGCCGACGGCCGTGAGCGGGGCGCCCTTCTGTCCGTCGTAGAGCGCCTCCATGGCCGCCAGTTTCATGGGCTGCACGCGCGCGACGATGGCCCCCGAACGGTCGCCCGTGAAGGCCGTGACGAGCGCGAAGACGAACCCGAAGGCCGAGGCGATGGCGATGCTCTTGCGGGCCATCTGCTGCTCGCGCCGGCGCAGCAGGTACCATGCGCTGACGCCCACGACGAACAGCGCCGCCAGGACGAACGACGAAGTGACGGTGTGGAAAAACTTGTTGACCGCCACGGGCGACAGCGCCACGGCCGAGAACGAGGTCATCTCGTTACGCACGGTTTCGAGGTTGAAGTCGCACCCCACGGGGTACTGCATCCACGAGTTGGCGACCAGAATCCACCATGCCGAGAGGTTGGCGCCAAAGGCCGTGAGCCATGTGGCCGTGAGGTGGAAACCCCGGCTCACCTTGCGCCAGCCGAAGAACATCACGGCGATGAAGGTCGATTCGAGGAAGAAGGCGAAGATGCCCTCGATGGCCAGCGGGGCGCCGAAGATGTCGCCCACGAAGTGGGAGTAGTTGGACCAGTTGGTCCCGAATTCGAACTCGAGGATCAGGCCCGTGGCCACGCCGATGGCGAAGTTGATGCCGAACAGGCGCATCCAGAATTTGGTCGTGCGGAGCCAGAAAGGGTCCTTCGTGCGGACGTAAAGGGTCTCCATGATGGCGATGAGGAAGCCCAGCCCGAGCGTCAGCGGGACGAACAGCCAGTGGTAGATGGCTGTCATGGCGAACTGTGCGCGTGACCAGTCGACGGTGGATAGGTAGTCGGAAAGCATAGTGTAAGGTTGGCTTTATAGTCGTTTGTATTCGTGTGGGGATGTCGTCCTTATAGCCGGTTCTTCGGATCGGTCAGGTTTTCCAGCACGCAGCCGGCCTTTTCCGAGGGGCTTTTGCCCGCCAGCAGGTCGGGGAAGAAAAAAACTTTCAGCACGGCGAACATGATGAAGAGTTTGATGAGGATGATGGCCCACAGGGTCCGTCCCACGGTCATTTCGCGGAATCCCTCGACGTAAAACCGGATCACTTTGCGGAGCGTCTCCATTTTGCTGCGTGTTGGATGTTCTATCAAAGTTAGGCAGAAAAAAGGAAATATGGAAATCCCCGGTCCGAAAAAAACGATTCCGGGATACGATAAGGACGGAAATGCGTACCCTCCCCCGGTCAAGAACCGGGATTTAGGCGCATGCTGCGGCTGCTGGGATTCGTTGTACTTTTTTCGTAAAAAGTACCGAGTGCAGTCGCAGACTGCGTTTAGTGCTTTTGAGTACAAAAGGTAGCTATGCCCCGCAGCCCAAACCGCGGTCGTCACCTGTGAGGAACCGCGTTTCGGGCGTTCCGATGGCGCAAGTCCGAAGAATTTTCGTATTTTTGCCCCTCGTAAAAAGAGAATATGAAGACGAACGCTGAAAAACTGCCGTCTCCGTGGGTGTCGGCCATTCCGCTGGCGGTGCTGACGGGACTCCTCTACGTCGTGATCCGCGCCTTCGGCGGCGACGCCATCAACGGCGGAAGCCAGATCGCCCTGCTGTCGGCCACGTCGGTCTGCGTGATGCTCTCGATCGGCATTTACCGCTGCCGCTGGGCCGTGCTCGAAGAAGCCATCATCGACAACATCCGCGCCTCGGCGTCGGCCATCGTCATCCTGCTCCTGATCGGCGCCATCGCCGGTACGTGGATGGTCTCGGGCGTGGTCCCGACGATGATCTACTACGGACTGCAAATCCTCCACCCGTCGTTCTTCCTCGTCGCCTCGTGCGCCATCTGCGCCGTGGTATCGCTGATGACCGGATCGTCGTGGACCACCATCGCCACCATCGGCGTGGCGCTCATGGGCATCGGTCAGGCGATGGGCTTTCCCGAAGGCTGGGTCGCCGGAGCCATCATCTCGGGAGCCTATTTCGGCGACAAACTCTCGCTGCTCTCCGACACGACGGTGCTGGCCTCGTCGACGGTCGGCGTCGGGGTCTTCACCCACATCCGCTACATGCTCTACACCACCGTGCCGTCGATGCTCATTGCCCTCGGGGTCTTCGCCGTCGCGGGCCTGGCGCTCGACCACGGAGCCTCGACCCATGCCGAAATGTACGCCGCGGCGCTCGCTGCCACGTTCCGCATCACGCCGTGGCTGCTTGTCGTGCCGCTGGCCACGGGAATGCTCATCGCGCGAAAACTCCCGGCCATCGTGACGCTGTTTTCGGCCGTGGTCTTCGCCTGCGGGGCGATGCTCCTGGCGCAGCCCGAAATGGTGGCCCGGGTGGCGGGTGTCGAGGGGTTGGATTTCATGTCGGGGTTCAAGGGGGTGCTGATGACCTGCTTCGGCCCCACGGCCATCCCGACGGGGAGCGCGCCGCTGGATGAACTGGTCGCCACGCGGGGTATGGCCGGGATGCTCAACACCGTATGGCTGATCATCTGCGCCATGTGCTTCGGCGGGGTGATGACCGGCAGCGGCATGCTGCGGTCGCTGACGGCGATCTTCCTGCGCTGGGTCCGCCGCACCTTTTCGGCCGTGGCGTCGACCGTCGGCGCGGGCATCTTCTTCAACCTCTGCACCGCCGACCAGTATATCTCGATCATCCTCTCGGGGCGGCTTTTCCGCGACCTCTACGCCGACCGGGGGCTGGAAGAGCGGCTGTTGAGCCGCTCGGTGGAGGATTCTGCCACGGTCTGCTCGGTGCTCATCCCGTGGAACTCGTGCGGCATGACGCAGGCCACGGTGCTCGGCGTCTCGACCTTCGTCTACGCGCCCTACTGCATTTTCAACATCGTCTCTCCGCTGATGTCGCTGCTCGTGGCGGCCGTGGGATGGAACATAAAACGGAAAAAATGAAAACCGAACTCGTCATCTTCGACCTCGACGGCACGCTGCTCGACACGATCGGCGACCTGGCCGTGGCATGCAACGCCGTGCTGGGTGTGCGGGGACTGCCGCAGCACACCTACGAGGAGTACTGTCATTTCGTGGGCAACGGCATTCTGCGGCTCGTGGAACGGGCCTTGCCCGAACCGCTGCGCACGTCGGAGACCATCGCCGCGGTACGTGCGGATTTCGTGAAATACTATACCGAGCACATCGACGCCCATACGCGTCCCTACGACGGCATTCCGGAGTTGGTGGGCGAACTGGTGCGGCGCGGCGTCGGGCTGGCCGTGGCGTCGAACAAGTTCCAGGCAGGGACCGAGAAACTGATCCGGTTGTTTTTTCCCGGCGTGACGTTCGCCGCGGTGTTCGGGCAGCGTCCCGGCGTGCCGCTGAAACCCTCCCCGGCAGTCGTGGAGGAGATTCTCGCGCTGACGGGGGTGGCGAAGGATCGTGTGCTCTACGTCGGCGATTCGGGGGTGGACATCGAGACCGCGGCGGCGGCAGGGGTCCGCGGGGCGGGTGTGACGTGGGGTTTCCGCGACCGTGCGGAACTGGTTGCCGCCGGCGCGCGGCATCTGGTCGACCGTCCCGACGAGTTGCTGGGGCTGCTGTAACGCCGGCCCGCTTCTTAAGCGGGCGGGGGCGTCAGCAATACTCCTTCACGTCGCGGGCCGTGATGCGGTCGCCGGAGAGGATGATCAGACGCTCGATGACGTTGCGCAGTTCGCGGATGTTGCCGCTCCACGGCATCCGTTGCAGGTCGGCCAGCGCATCGGCGTCGATGGGTTTGGGGACGGAGCCGTATTCGGCCGAGATCGTGCGGATGAAATGCTCGACCAGCGCCGGAATGTCCCCGGCATGCTCGCGCAGCGGCGGAACCCGAACCACGATCACCGCGAGGCGGTGGTAGAGGTCTTCGCGGAAGTTGCCCTTATGGATCTCCTCGCGCAGATTCTTGTTCGTGGCGGCCACCACCCGCACGTTGACCTCGATGTCCTTGTCGCTGCCCACGCGGCTGATGCGGCTCTCCTGCAGGGCGCGCAGCACCTTGGCCTGCGCCGCGAGCGACATGTCGCCGATCTCGTCCATGAAGAGCGTGCCGCCGTCGGCCTGCTCGAACTTGCCCTTGCGTTGTTTGACGGCCGAGGTGAAGGCTCCGCGTTCGTGGCCGAACAGTTCGCTCTCGATCAGTTCGGAGGGAATGGCCGCGCAGTTGACCTCGACGAACGGCGCCGCCGCGCGGACACTCTTGGCGTGGAGCCAGCGGGCCACGAGCTCCTTTCCCGTGCCGTTTTCGCCCGTGATCAGCACCCGGGCCTCGCATGGGGCCACCTTGTCGATCAGTTGGCGGACGTGCTCGATCTCGGGCGAGACGCCGATGATTCGTTCGGCCTCGGCGGGATGCGCCCGGCGGCTGCGGCGCACGGGTGCGGCGGCAGGGGGCGCCTGCGCAGGCGCGGGGTTGGGATTGTCGATGGTGCGGTGCAGCGATTGCAGCAGCCGGTTCATGTCGATGGGTTTGGTGAGGAAATCCTGCGCTCCGTTGCGCACGGCCTCGACCGCCGTGTCGATCGACGTATCGGACGAGAGAGCTATGAACGGGATACCGGCGTCCGGAACCTTGCACTCCGTGTCGGACAGAATCACGTCGAACGGGATCTTCTCGCACAATACCGAGGCCGCGGCCTCGTCCTCGACGGCTTCCGTCGAGAACCCTTCATACTCCAACCGCTCGCGCAGAATGTTTCGCACGCTTTTTGATTGGTCCAGAATTAAAACCTTTGCCATAGCTTGTTTTTCCGAAATTTTACCTACTTTTGTCCCAAAGTTATGATTTTCCGCCGTGTAAAACGAATCCCGGAGGTCTTGCTCCGGAGTGCGGATAATGATGAAAACGATCTTTAAACGGTCTACCGCAAAGGTCTTGCCGGAGGCTCCGGCGGACGAATCGCACTAGTGTGCCGGACCGCAAATACAATATGAAAAAGAATTACAATTACACACGACGCAAGTTGTACCTGCCCGAGTACGGGCGCCATATCCAGGAGATGATCGACTCGCTGCTGGCGATCGAGGACCGCCGCGAGCGCAACCGCCAGGCGCGGGCCGTGATCGCCGTGATGGGCAATCTGAATCCTTTGCTGCGCGACACGGCCGATTTCACCCACAAACTCTGGGATCACCTTTTCATCATGTCTGATTTTCAGCTCGATGTGGACTCGCCCTACCCGCAGCCCTCGCGCCAGGAGCTGACCGCATCGCCCCGCCGGATGGCCTATTCCCAGGGGCGGATCACCTATAAGCATTACGGCAAATACGTCGAGCGTATGATCCGCGGTCTGGCCGACGAGCGCAACCCGCGGACGGTCTCGCGCACGGTGGACAACCTGGCCCGCTACATGCGCACGAAGAGCTACGAATACAACCAGGAGCATCCCAGTAACGAAGTGATCGTAAAAGACATCAAGCGCATGTCCGGGGGAGCTATCCAAATCGACGAAGTTGCCTTGAATAATCTCCGAAGCGACTATAAACAGCCCTTTTCGGCGCGTCCCCAAAAGGGTCCGCAGCAGCATCGCCAGCCCCATCAGCAGCAGCGGCAGCAGAAAAACCGCAACCAGCAGCCCTACCGCAATTTCACGAAAAACAACGGGCCGCACCGCAATTCGTCGAAATAAAGGGCGCGTATTTGCGGAAAATTTATATCTTTGTTCTTCATTAACCGCGAAAACGATCGTAAATGAACAAGCAAACGCTTTTCGTAACGCTTACGACGGCCGCCCTGATGTGTGGCTGTCAGTCGTCGAAAGTGAAGATTTCGGGCCGCTTCGTCGGCGGCGACGCGAAAAATATCTATCTGGAGCAGGTTCTTCCGCTGACGCAGTCGGTCGTGGATTCGGCGGCGCTGGCCCCCGACGGCAGCTACCGCATGGAACTCACGGGCGTGGCGAAAAACCCTTCCTTATATAATGTGATCTACGACGGCGAGCGCATTCCGCTGCTGATCGCAGGCGGCGACCGGCTGACGGTCAGTTCCGTGGGCAGCGTCATCCGCAACTATACGGTGGAGGGTTCCTCCGAGTCGGAACTGCTGCGGCAGTTTTACCAGGCCTTCGTCACGGGGGCGCAGCGGCTGGAGAACATGGGCGCGGGATTCGCGCGCAACCTCACGGACGAAGAGCGCAAGGCGCTGATCAAGGACTATACGGCCGAATACTACCGCATCCGCCGCGAGCAGCTGCGGTTCATCATCGAGCACAAGGCGTCGCTGGCGGCGGTCTACGCCCTCTACCAGCGGCTGCCGGGCGACACGTACCTGTTCAACGGCGACAGCGACGTGGTCTACTACCGCACCGTTGCCGAGGCGTTGCAGGAGAGCTACCCCGAGTCGCCCTACCTGCAATCGCTGCTGGCCGAGATCGCCCGCATGGACGCCCGTATCAGCCTCACTTCGCAGATCACCGAAGCTCGCCATCCGGACCTCGAAATGACGGACATCTACGGCAAGAAGATCCGTCTCTCGTCGCTGGCGGGGAAGGTCGTGCTGCTGGATTTCTGGTCGGCGGAGCTGGGGTCGAGCAACGCGCTGAACGCCGATCTGAAGGAGCTTTATCGGAAATATGCCGACGCACCCGTCGGGTTCGAGGTCTATCAGGTGGCCGTCGATACGTCGAAGCCGCTGTGGATCACCGCCGTGCAGGAACAGCAGCTGCCGTGGATTTCGGTCAGCGACCTGCGCGGGCGCTCGTCCGTGGCCCTCGGGCTTTACAACGTGCAGCGGCTTCCGGCGAACTTCCTGATCGACAAGGAGGGCACGATCGTGGCCAAGAACATCTACGGCAAGAGCCTCGAAGCGAAACTGGACGAGCTGACAAAATAGAATCATGTATTATTTCGCATCCGACATCCACCTGGGAGCCGGCGATGCCGCGACGGCGCGGGCGGTCGAAAGGCGTTTCGTGGCGTGGCTCGACGACGCGGCCCGGGATGCGGAGGCGATCTTCCTGGTCGGGGACATCTTCGATTTCTGGTTTGAATACCGCCGCGTGGTCCCCAAGGGGTTCGTGCGGACGCTGGGCAAGTTGGCCGAACTGACCGACCGGGGTGTCCGGGTGATTTTCTTCACGGGCAACCACGACATGTGGGTCGGCGACTACCTCGCGCGCGAGTGCGGGCTGGAGATTCACACCGCACCGCAGGTGATGACCCTCTCGGGCAAAAAAGTCTTCATCGCCCACGGTGACAACATGAAGATCGACGGGCAGCCGATGCTCAAGTTCCTGAACCGCATTTTCCGTTCGCGGACGCTGAAATGGCTCTTTTCGTGGGGCGTGCACCCCGACTGGGCGTTGCGCTTCGGCCATTGGTGGAGCGGCAAGTCGCGCAAGGGGCACGGCGAGGAGGCGGTCCGCGGGGCGGTGCTGACCGAACCCTACACGGGACCTTCCGAGCCGCACACCGAGCCGCTGGTCGAGTACGCCCGCGAGTACGCCCGGGCGCATGCGGTCGACCATTTCGTTTTCGGACACATGCACTTCCCGCGCGACTACCGCGAAGGGTCGCTGCACGTGGTGAATCTCGGCTGCTGGGCCGGGAATCCCTCCTACGCCGTGCTGGATGCGGCGGGTGAGATGACGCTGAAAATGCTGGGGTAAGGCTCCGGTTTCGAGATAAAACGATTAAATGACGATTCAGTGAAACAATACCTCGATCTGCTGCGTCGGATCAAGACGGAAGGCGTCGTGCGGGGCGACCGCACGGGAACCGGGACCAAGGGGATCTTCGGCCACCAGATGCGCTTCGACCTGGCGGAGGGTTTCCCGCTGCTGACGACCAAGAAGGTCTTTCTGAAGGGCGTGATCCACGAACTGCTGTGGTTTCTGCGGGGCGACACCAATATCAGATACCTCGTGGAGAACGGCGTTCATATCTGGGACAACGACGCCTACCGTCATTACAACGAACTGTGCGTGCGCCACGGGGTGTTGCCCGTCGGCCGGGAGACGTTCCTTGCCTCGGCGGGCGTCGAATCGCCGGTCGAAGGCTACCGCTTCGGTGACCTGAACCATGTCTACGGCTACCAGTGGCGTTCGTGGCCCCGGCCCGACGGGGGCGTCGTGGACCAGATCGCGCAGGCCGTCAAGCTGATCCGCACGAACCCCGAGTCGCGGCGCATCCTGGTCTCGGCGTGGAACGTCGCCGAGATCGACGCGATGGCCCTGCCGCCGTGTCATGTGCTGTTCCAGTTCTACGTGGCCGGGGGGCGCCTCTCGTGCCAGTTGTACCAGCGCAGCGCCGATACGTTCCTCGGCGTGCCGTTCAACATCGCCTCCTACGCCCTGCTGACCTCCATGATGGCGCAGGTGTGCGGCTTGCAGCCCGGCGAGTTCATCCATACGCTGGGCGATACGCATCTCTACCTGAACCATCTGGAGCAGGTCGACGAACAGTTGTCGCGCGAGCCGCGTCCGCTGCCGACGCTGCGGCTGAACCCCGCCGTAAAGTCGGTTTTCGACTTCCGCTACGAAGATTTCACGCTCGAAGATTACGACCCGTGGCCCGCGATCAAGGCCCCGATGTCGTTCTGACAGTTTTCCCGGCAGTGCCGTTCGTGAAAAAAAGACCGTTGCTTATGAAAAAGACATTTAGCCTGCTCGTGTTGTTTCTGCTGGTGGTCACCGGGGCTTTTGCGCAGCGATCCGTTGCGATGAGGGAGGTGCATGGCATTCGGTTTGTCGTCCCTACGATCGATCTGCTCATACGCTATGCGGAGCAGGATTTCGAAGCTTGGAAAAAGGAGATGTCGTCCCTGGGACTCACGTGCATGAGCGACGATGCGGATGCGCCGATTTATCAGCAGGGGAAACCCGGCGAAATGGTGCTCGCTATCGGTAAAACCCGGAAAGGAGTGACCTCTTTTTCCTGGTTCAATCTTGTCGACAAGACATCGTTTGCCGACGATCTCTGCCGCCTTCTGCAACCGTATGCTTCCGGGAAGGCCGGGCGGTTTCAATATTATGCGTATGGGGACTGGATCATCGGCGTCGAGAAAAGCGAAGCCGAAACCATGCTCCTCGAACAGATTATGATTAGACCCAGATAGGAACGGTGTCCTGCCCGTTATGTCCCGTGTGGCCGGGCGGAGCTTCTTTCTTTTCGAAAACAAAATGACTTTATGATAAGCCTTATCGTAGCCGTTGCCGAAAACAGCGTTATCGGCGACAAGAATGCCCTGCTGTGGCACATTTCCGAGGACCTCCGGCATTTCAAGGCCGTGACGACGGGCCATCCGGTCGTCATGGGCCGCAAGACCTGGGAGTCGCTCGGGCGCCCGCTTCCCAACCGCACCAACGTCGTCGTCACGCGGCAAAAGACTGCGATTCCGGGCTGCACGGTCGTGCACTCGCTGGAGGAGGCCGTCGCACTCTTTCCCAAGGACGAGGAGGTGTTCGTCATCGGCGGGGCGCAGATCTACGCCGAGGCGCTGCCGCTGGCCCGGAGGTTCTACCTCACACGTGTTTTCCGCTCCTATGAGGGCGACACGCGGTTCCCCGCGTGGGACGAGCGCGAATGGCGGCTCACGGATTCCGAGTCGTTCCCCTGCGGGGAGGAGTATCCGTATCCCTTTGCGTTCGAGACCTGGGAGCGTCCGTAAGCACACGGACAAATTACGCATTTATACCACCACCCGGCTCGGCCGGATTCCCTACCTTTGCACTGCAAAGGTTTTTTTATGTTTCCCGGTTTCGTCTTGTCCGCATTCCGGACGCGATGCGACAAGCCCCTCCCTTGGGAGGGGTTTGGTGAGGGGTCAAACTTGCAAACACGGTGGAACGCCGTGAGCCAGGGACGACCGAAAGCGGAAAAAACCTGCGAAAAAAAAGAGATGAATATATGACTACCAAGTACTTCGATATGCTTATGGAGGACGTGCGGATGAAGGAGGGCCTTCAGTCGTGCATGAACTGCGGGGTCTGCACGGGCGTCTGCCCGGCGGCCGAGTTCTACAACTACGATCCCCGCCAGATCGTCTCCATCGTGCAGACGCGCGACGACGAAGCCATCGAGGAGCTTTTGAAGAGCGACACGATCTGGTATTGCGGCGAATGCATGTCGTGCCGTCCGCGCTGTCCGCGGGGCAATACGCCGGGTTACGTGATCCAGGCGCTGCGCACGCTGTCGCAGAAACTCGGTTTCTTCGTCGAGAGCGAGAAGGGCCGCCAGCAGCTGGCCCTGAAACGCATCATCGGCGAGAACATCCTCCGCACGGGCTACTGCATCGTTCCGCGCCTCGTGAAACCCGACCTGCATCCCGAGCAGGGGACCGTCTGGAAATGGGTCTACGACAACGACCGGGAGATTTACGGGCAGTTTACGCCCGTCTACATGCGCCACGGCGCCGGTGCCCTGCGCCGTCTGGACGAGGAGTCGCTCTCCGAGATCAACGAGATCTTCAAGGTCAGCGGCGGCAGCGAGATGTTCGACACCATCGAGCGGCATTCCGACCGCAAGGCCCGCGAACTGGGCTACGAGGAGGGCGCCGACCAGCAGTACATGATGGATGTCTTCCTGAACAATAGCAACGAGCATTATTGAGATGACCATGAAGCGAAAGAGTTGGCAGGACTATCAGAAGGAGATCGCCGACGACCACTATTATTACGCGCGCAGCTGCATCCGGCAGAATTTCTTCCCGGGCAGCGAAAAGTTGTTTATCGACATGCTGCGCAACGACCTGGGCAAGGACCTCACGGACGACCCCAAGCACTCGTCGTGCACGGGTATCGGTTACCATTCGGATATCGTGCCGCTGGAGACGATCATGACCGTCGTGGCGCGGCAGTTCGCGCTGATGGGCGAGGCGGGGTATGAGAACCTCGTGACTTCGTGCATCACCTCGTTCGGCGTCTATTCGGAGATTCTGGCCACATGGCACGAGTTCCCCGAGACGGAGGAGAAGACGCGCGAGAACCTCTGGAAGGCGACCCGGCGTGAGTTCAAGAAGCCCGCGAGCCTGGCCCACACCTCGGACATCGTGTTCCATTTCCGGGAGGAGATCGCCGCAAAGGCCCGGAAACGGCTCGTCAACGCCGCGACGGGCGAACCGCTGAAAGTCGTCGAGCACATCGGCTGCCACTATGCCAAGATATTTCCGAAATCCGGTATCGGAGGGTCGGAATTTCCGTATGTACTGGCCGGCATGGTCGAGTCGTGGGGCGGCGATGTAGTCGACTATCCCGAACGCCGGCACTGCTGTGGATTCGGTTTCCGCAACTACCTCGTGCAGGCCAACCGCGGCTATTCGATCGCCAATTCGCACAAGAAACTGGAGAGCATGGCGCCCTACAAGCCCGATTTCATCGTGGCCAACTGTCCGGGCTGCGCGATGTTCCTCGACAAGTGGCAGTACGCCATTGCCGAGATGGAGGGTACGACCTACGGCCAGAACGGCCACGGAATCCCGGTGCTGACCTACGAGGAGATGGCCGGGCTGGTGCTGGGTTACGACCCCTGGGCGCTGGGCATGCAGATGCACCAGGTCGACGTGGAACCGTTGCTGGACAAGATGGGCGTCGAGTACGACCCCGCGGCCAAGTATCTGGGCCGCAACGGGAAATATATCGGAAAACCCGAGTCGGCGGTGGTCAACTGCTGCCCGACGGATACGATTTACGACATCAGAGAATAATGAAAAAACGAGTTATCATCATCGGCGGCGGCGTTGCGGGCATGCAGACGGCCCTGCGCCTGGCGGAGCAGGGCATCAGCCCGGTCATCATCGAGAAGGAGGCCGAACTGGGCGGCAAGCTCCGGGGCTGGCACGTGCTGTTCCCGTCGTTCACCCCCGCCGGGGAGGTGCTGACCCAGCTGCGCAGCAGAGTCAACGAGTGCGGAATCGAGGTGATGACCTCCACGGAGGTCACGGGCTTCACGAAGCAGAGCGTCACGCTCGCCGACGGGCGGACGCTGCCGTGCGATTCGGTGGTGGTGGCCAGCGGTTTCACGCTTTTCGACGCCTCGATCAAGGAGGAGTACGGCTACGGCATCTACGACAACGTCTTCACGACGGTCGACATCGAGCGGATGTTGAACGAGGGCCGCGTGGCCATGGCCGACGGCTCGCGCCCCAGGCGCATCGCCTTCCTGCACTGCGTGGGTTCGCGCGACGAGAAGGTGTGCCAGCAGCACTGCTCGAAGGTGTGCTGCATCACGGGCGTGAAGCAGGCCATGGAGATGAAACAGCTCTTCCCCGAGGCCGACGTCTTCAACTTTTACATGGACATCCGCATGTTCGGCCCCGGCTACGAGGAGATGTACCGCGAGGCGCAGCAGAAATACAACATCCACTTCCTGCGCGGACGCATTTCGGAGGCCAGTCCGACGATCGACGGAAGGGTGCAGATCAAGGCCGAGGACACGCTGACGGGCCGGCCCCTGCGCATGAGCGTCGACATGCTGGTGCTGATCGTGGGCATGCGGGCCAACGACGACAACGCCGCGCTGGCCGAAGGGGCAGGACTCCGGCGCGCTCCGAGCGGCTTCATGGCTCCGCGGGACATGTTCCTCGGCAACGTGAAGAGCAACATCGACGGCATTTTCTACGCCGGGACCGTTACGGCGCCCAAGAACATCGGCGAGTCGCTGAACGAGGGTATCGCCGCAGCCGACGCCGCGGCCAAATACGTGGAGGCATAGCAATGGCGGCGATCAATTTCGGATACACCATTTCGAAGCCCCGGGCCATCGACATCGACCGCAACAACCTGCGCAAGAGCGACGAGATCCTGCGCGAGATGCCCGAGTTGCAGACCTGCATCGGGTGTGGGGCCTGCACGGCGGTCTGCACGGCGGGCAACCTCACGGAGTTCAACTTCCGCAAGGTTCACACGCTGGTGCGCCGCGGCGAATACCAGGGGGCCTACGAGGAGATGAACAAGTGCATGCTGTGCGGCAAATGCCGGCTGGTATGCCCGCGCGGCATCAATACGCGCGGCGTGGTAATGCTTATCAAACGTAAACTGGGGGATTTCTGACGATGACTTTCTACGCACCATTCTGTCTGCCGTTCATCATCGGCGCCGCGGTGATGTTTGCTGTCCTGGCCTGGAAGTGGGGGACGTGGCTCTACCGCCTGCCCCGCGCCGATAAGAAACGGATTCTGTCCCGCCGTACCTTCTCGGCGATAGGGGAGGTCGTCAGCGAATCGCTGCTCCACCGCAGGATCTTCAGGGTCAACCCGCTGTTAGGCTACATGCACATGAGCCTGGCCTTCGGCTGGTTCCTGCTGATCGCCGTGGGGTGGATCGAGACCGTCTCCTACCTCGGGTTCCGCTACGTACCGTTGCAGGGGCACGTCTTTTTCAAGTATTTCGCCACGGGGCTGGAGCACAAGCCCCTCTTCGATTTCACGATGGACCTGCTGCTGCTGTTCGTCCTTTCGGGCGTGGCGCTGGCCTGGGGAAAGCGTCTCTACTCCCGGGCGATGGGCATGCGCCGCACGACGAAGCACGTCCCGGGCGACCGGGTGGCCTTGTCGGCGTTGTGGTTCGTATTCCCGGCGCGCCTGGTGGCCGAAAGCGCCACGTGCGCGCTTTACGGCGGCGGGGGATTCCTCACCGGAAGCCTCGGGGCGTGGATGTCCGCACATATCGGCATGATGCCGCTGATGAACCTCGAAACCGCGGCATGGTGGTTCTACTCCTCGTGCCTCGGGGTGTTCTTCGTGGCGCTGCCGTTCTCGCGTTACATGCACATTTTTACGGAGATTCCTCTCATCTTCCTGCGTCATTACAACCTGCGCTCGGGCGAAAAGGAGTCCTCTTTCGATAATTTCCAGGTCGAGGCATGCTCGCGCTGCGGCATCTGCATCGACCCCTGCCAGTTGCAGAGCGTGCTGGGTGTCGACGACGTGCAGTCGGTCTATTTCCTGCGCGACCGCCGTTACAACATGCTGCGTCTCCAGACGGCCGACAACTGCCTGATGTGCGGCCGCTGTGCCGAGAAATGTCCCGTCGGCATTGACCTCAATACGCTCCGCGTCAACTCGCGCGACAAGATGCGCAACGTCCCCGACGAACGCCGCTACGGCTATTTCAAGGGGCTGGACCGTTCCGTGGGCGAAGGCAAGGTGGGTTACTTCGCGGGATGCATGACCCTGCTGACGCCGCGCACGATGTCGGCGATGTCGGCGATTTTCGGCGCTGCGGGCGAGGAGGTCTGGTGGGCCGACCGCGAAGGCGGCGTTTGCTGCGGCCGTCCGCTCAAACTGGCGGGCGAGACCGATTCGGCGCACAGGATGATGCGTTACAACGAGGAGTTGTTCCGCCGGCACGGCATCACGACGTTGGTGACCTCGTGCCCGATCTGCCTCAAGGTGTTCCGCGAGGATTACGACCTGCCGGGGATCGAGGTGCTGCACCATTCGGAATATATCCTGCGGCTGATTCGTGCCGGACGCCTCGCGCCGGAGCGCGGAGAGACGCGTTTCACCTACCACGACCCTTGCGAACTGGGGCGCGGGAGCGGCATCTACGACGAGCCGCGTGCGGTGATCGAAGCCGTGGGCGAGCTGCTGGAACCTGCCTCGACGCGCGAGAACGCCCTCTGCTGCGGTTCCTCGGTGGCCAATACGGCGATTTCCGACGGTCAGCAGGTACGGATCGCGCAGTCGGTCGCAGCGGAACTCGACGCCACGGGCGCCGAAGTGATCGTCACGGCCTGCCCGCTCTGCAAAAAGGCCCTCGGCCGCGGAACGAAAGGTGAAATCCGCGACCTGGCGGAGATCGTGGCCGCTAATATTCATTGATTATGGGACAGTATAAATACGGAAGGCGCAATCAGAAGTTGATGACTAATCTGATTTTCTTCGGGATACCGGCTTCGTGGTCGCTGTATCTGGCGGTCGATTATTTTCAGGGCGATTCTTCCCGTGGCTTTTTCGGCCTTTTGCCGCCGGAGATACGTTTGTATGCGTTCATGTCGTCTTTGGCCATCGGAATCGGGGTTGCTTATGTCGGGTTCCGAAGTATGGTTAAAGGATCCCAAATAGATGGCGAAATACGGCTCGAAGCGGGCCGGCTACGGATGGATGTGCGATATGGAAACCGTGTGGAACCGGTCGAACTGGAGATTCGGGAACTGACGTTTGTCGAAAACGACGATGAACGGATGCGTATCGCCTCGCCGGGCGGCGAATATATTTTTAATAGCAGCGGCTTCGTTTCCGGGGATGAGTATCAGAAGTTCCGGATGGAGATGACGTGCGAGAAATATAGAAAGTAATTTTTTTGTTGCTGATAGCGAGCCTGGTAAGGGGTGTGCGGATGAATAGTGCACGAAAATATTTGCACAATCCGGATTTTTGTCTTATCTTTGCACACGCAAAAGCGATAGATCCTATCTGAAGACATATCGCGGGATGGAGCAGTTGGCAGCTCGTCGGGCTCATAACCCGAAGGTCGGAGGTTCGAGTCCTCCTCCCGCTACTAAAACGGACAATTCTACGGAATTGTCCGTTTTTTGTGTGTCGGATCGGAATAGATGGTTCCGCTGTCGATGGGCGTGGCGGCGGGGATGACGACATTCGGATTGATTCCGGAGAGTGCTCTCGAAAGCGACAGGAAACACTCGGGCGGCCGGATTTTTAATTTCATACTATCTGATCCGGAGGATAGGATTTCCGTTCGGAGGAATTGGCAATTATATCGCCTTCCGCAACCTGCCCTCTAGAATCCCTGCTTTCGCATGACGCTTCTGAAGAGACTTTTCACGACGAGCTTGTGGAACGGACGGATCAGTGTGAAATAAGCGACACCCAGTTTGTTGTGATACCGGACCAGGGTGATCAGGTAGACGGTACGCTCTTCGACGTAGACCGATAGCCACGCTTTGAGGTGTTTGTCGTCGAGGGAGATGACCGTTTCCCGGGGTGTCTTTTCGGCTACGGACATGATATGGCAGCTTCCGCCGGTTTCCAGAGCTTCCCGCAATGCTTCCGTGTCGACGTCTTCCCCGGTCTTCAGCCCGAAAGGCTTGACCAGCAGGTTGCGGACCCTGAAGAGCAGCCGCAGCCATCCGGGCATCGTAGTCCAAAATGCGAGCATCAGGTCGTCCGGGCGGATCGCCGCCGCCTTCGGGAGCCGGCAGCGGAAGCTGTCGCTGTAGTCTACGTTCGGATAATGCGCTGCCGCTGAATTTTCGGGGAGCGGGGATTTTTCGATTTTCATGTTTTCGGGGGTTGCGTCAGTATCGCATAAAGATAGCGAAATTTCCGGATAAAATGTTTTTCCCTTTGCGCAGGGCGTCGGCCTGGGGCTGGCGATCTGTAAGTCGGTCGTGGAGTGGGTGAACGGGGAGATCGGCGAGGATTCGACCGGGAGGGCGAGGGGAGCGCTTTTCGGGCAGACCTGTCCGGTCGGGGGATGACTGCGGCGCGCTATTTGCAGCGGCAGGAGTCGATACCATAAAATTTCCAAAGCCATGAAAGAGAACAAAAACACCGCCTGCGAACCTTGCGAGGAGAAGTTCGAACGCAACATCGAAGAACTGGTCCGGGAGGGCGAAGCCCCCACGGCCGAAGAGCGCCGTCGGAAGGAGCGGGAGATCGAATCGGCGTTTGCCGGGGACGGGAAGGAGCGGAAATAGTCCGTTCTCCTGCTGTAAAGGCAAGGGGCGGGTCCATGCGGACCCGCCCCTCGTCGTTCATTCGGCCCGGCCTGCCGGACGCCCTGGGCAAACAGGGCCTCCAGCGCCATCGCCAGCACTGCGGGGGAGCCGTGGCACTGCAGCTCCGCCGTATCCTCGCCGGTGTAGCTGTGGGGGCCGGGGAAC
>OLQL01001420.1_pt1 | contig 19877 bp, 17 predicted proteins | sample 1672971 | NCBI WGS metagenome assembly OLQL01 (sample SAMEA3136742, study PRJEB25190) | human gut metagenome | biome: human gut; feature: human-associated habitat; material: faeces | place: Austria | collected 2013
GATGTTCACAAAATCCAGATATAGCTGCAGCGCACAGAAAATGGCGCCCTTGTGGGCCATTTCGGGGTCAAGGCGGTACGCATCATAGAAGCGCTTGATCTTCTGTGTGTCGTATGCTGTATAGCCGAGGAAAACGGCCAGGCCCACAAAGCAAATGACCTTTTCAAACATCCCCATGGGCAGGAAAATAGCCACAAGCCAGTACAGCAGCAGGAACATCAGCCCCGCAAACAGAATGCTGCGCAGGTTCGACAAATCGCGCTTTGTAAACCAGCCGTAGGCTGCCAGCGCGCCGAAGTACACGGCCGTCATGCCGAACACATACACAAGCGTGGTGACATCATACAGAATGAACAGCGAGGCGAAGGTGAGGCCGTTCAGCGCCGAATAGGCAAAGAACAGGCCGGTGGCCGCGCCTGCGCTCAGCCGTGTGAGGCGCGCAGACAGAACCATCACCACCACAATCTCTGCAATGGCCAGAATAAACGGCAGGTATGGCACCTGAATAATGGAATACCACACGAAGCCGGTGGCATAGCTGGCAAACGCAACGGCAAACGTGCACAGAAGGCCGAGGCCCATCCAGCCGAACGTTTTGGCCGTGTAATGGCTCAGCGTTTCGCCCGCTGCACCCCACATGCCGTTGTTTTCTTCCTGGAACATGGGGTCCAGCCCGTTATTTTCGTACATATCTTCGCTCCCTCATTTCCAAAATACGGCCCGGTAGGCCGTCGTGCACACACGGAAGGCCCGTATGTTGAAATAACCATATCATATTCAGCGCCCGTTTTCAAGGAAAACCGTGCACAGCGCAGGCAGAATATCCTCCGGCAGCATGCCCTGCATGCTGTGATGGGCCGCGCACACATCTGCTGCGGCGCCGTGCAGCCACACGCCGCACACGGCGGCGGCCTCGGGCGAAAGGCCCTGCGCCGCCAGCCCGGCCACCATGCCGGCCAGAAGGTCGCCACTGCCCCCGCGGGCAAGCCCGGCGTTGCCGGTGGTGTTGCGGTACAGCCTGCCGCCCGGCGCGGCCACAAGGGTGCGGTGGCCCTTCAGCACAGTGACGGCACCGGTTTTTCTGGCAAAGCCGCAGGCGACGTCGGCGGGCATCTGCAGCACCTGCGCAACAGAGAGGCCCGCAAGGCGCGCCATTTCACCGGGGTGCGGTGTCACCACAAGCCTGCCTGCACAGGGGGCCAGCGCGTCCACGCCTGTGCCAATGGCGGAAAGGCCGCCCGCATCCAGCACAAAGGTACCTTTGGCCGCGGCCAGCAGCGCGCGCATCTCGTCTGCGGTGGCGGTATCTGCCGTGCGCCCGCACCCGGCAAGGCACACGGTGTACTGCCCGGCGGCAGCCAGCAGTGCTTCGCGGCTTTCGGCGCACAGGTAAGTGGCCTCCGGCATGCGCGGGGCCGCGGCCGCGCACACACATTCCGGCGCGGCCAGCGTCACAAGGCCAGCGCCCGCGCGCAGCGCGCCCAGGCAGGCCAGCAGCGCAGCGCCGCGGTATTGCGCACAGCCGCATACGGCCAGCACTTTGCCGTAATTTCCCTTGTGGCTTTCGGGCGCGCGGGGCGGCAGAAGAGAGAACACCATTTCCCGTGTGATATCCTGTATGGCGGCCATGGTCTGGCACGCTCCTTTCCCAATATGATATACTGTTTTACAGGGTTTTATGTAGCTTCGGCGGGCAAAGAAGGCCGCGCTTTCCCGGTGCGGCATTTTACCGGCCGGCATGACAGTGTGAAAAATACGCAGGAGAGGCGGGCAGAAAATGGAGCAGAGGTTGAAAAAGCTGTTGGAACAGGCGCACAACGCCGTATTTTTCGGCGGGGCAGGCGTCTCGTGTGAAAGCGGAATTCCGGATTTCCGCTCGCAGGACGGCCTGTACCATCAGCAGTGGCCCTGGCCGCCGGAGGAAATTTTATCCCATACCTTCTTCCTGCATCATACAGAGGAGTTTTTTCGCTTTTACCGCGAAAAAATGCTGTATCCAAACGCAAGGCCGAACGCGGCGCATCTGGCGCTGGCCCGCCTTGAACGCCAGGGCCATGTGCGGGCGGTGGTGACGCAGAATATCGACGGCCTTCACACAGCCGCGGGCTCGCGCAATGTGCTGGAGCTGCACGGCAGCGTGCACCGCAACCGCTGCATAGAATGCGGCAGGCAGTATGGCCTCGAGACCGTGCTGGCTGCGCAGGGCGTGCCGAAGTGCGTCTGCGGCGGCGTGATAAAGCCGGAGGTGGTGCTGTATGAAGAAATGCTGGACGAAGCCGTGCTGCGGGCGAGCGTGCGCGCCATTGCCGGGGCGGACCTGCTGATTGTGGGCGGCACTTCGCTGAATGTGTACCCTGCCGCGGGCCTTCTGCGCTATTATGCGGGGCGCGAGCTGGTGGTGGTGAACAAAACGCCCACCCCGGCCGATAAAAGCGCCACGCTGGTTCTGACAGGGGCTATCGGCGAAATTTTCGCAGAAGCACCCGCATCCTGACAGAGGGGGTATAGCCCTCCTGTATGAAATGCTCCCATGCCAGCAGGGCGCCCAGCACCGCAGCCAGGACGGCCTGCGCCGCGGGGAAGGCGGCCCAGATGCCGTTCACGCCGAAGCGCACGGGCAGCAGGTATAAAAACAGCGGGCTGAGGCAGAGCGGGTCTCCAAAAATGAGCAGCAGGCTTTCCCTGTGCCGCCCGCTGGCGTAAAAATAAGAGGAGAACAGGCGCACAACGCCCCAGAAGGGAAGCGCCGCCGCCGCGCACAGCAGGCTGGGCACACTGCCCTGCGCCGTCTGCGGCGAGGCGCCGAACACATAGGGAAGCTGCCCGCGCAGCAGAACAATGGCAGCGCACAGCGCGGCGCAGGTGGCCAGCATCAGCGCAAGGCCCTTTTTCAACAGCTTTTTGCGCGCCGCGGCATCGTGTGCGCCGCAGCAATAGCTTACCAGCGGCTGCATGCCCTCGCCGATGCCGCTCAAAAGGGGCTGCACGCTGCCCAGCACATAGCTGAGAATGGCATAGGTGGCCACGGCGCTGGCGCCGCCGTAGCGGATGCACTGCCAGTTGTTCAGCATAATGAGGAAATTCAGCGACATCGACAGCCCAAAGGGCGAAAGCCCCACCTTCAAAAGCTTTTTGACAGCGGCCGTGTCGAATGAGAGCTGTGCGGGGCGCAGCGGCAGCTTTTTGCCGCATGCCATACAGCACAGCGCCGTCAGCGCGCTGGCCGCCTGGGCGATTAGCGTGGCCGCGGCGGCGCCCGCCATGCCGAAGGGAAAACGCATGATGAGCAGCCAGTCCAAAAACAGGTTCAAAAGCAGGCCCTCTACCATCACCAGCATGGCCGCCACGTTTTTTCCAGCCCCGCGCAGAAGCGGGTTCAGCCCGCTGTTGAACACCTGCGCCGTGCAGAACAGGCACACAAGGCGCAGATAGTCCACGCTGGGCTGCCACAATTCACCCGACGCACCCAGCGCGCGCAGCGCATAGGGGTAGCCGAAGGAGAGGCCAAGGGTAAGCACGGCGCTTGCCAGCGCAAGGCATATCAGCGTGGTGCCGCGCACACGCAAGGCGCGCGCCTCGTCGTGCGCGCCCAGGGCGTTTGCCATCACCACGCTGCCTCCCGTGCCCACGCCGAGCCCGATGGCCGTGATGAGCGAGGCGATGGGCCATAAAAGGTTGATGGAGGCCAGGCCCACGTCGCCGATGCTTTGGCCGATGTAAAAGCCGTCTACAATGATGAAAAAGCCGGTGAGAAGCTGGGAAGCCATGGCCGGCAGCACATAGTGGAAAAATTTTGCCTCCGGGCGCTCCATGTGTGTCTGCATGGCGGTGTGCTCCTTTCTTTGGTTAAGCGCGGCCCCGGAAAAGGGCGCGCCTGAAACGGCCGCTGCGCTCAGCGCGGGCCGTCCAGGCTTTCATCGTCGATGCCCAGCGTGGGCAGGCCGTTCAAATTGCTTTGCGCGGTGTGCCCGGCCAGAAATTCGTAATAGCCCTGTGCGGCCACCATGGCCGCGTTGTCGCCGCACAGAGAGAGCTCGGGCAGAAACACTCTGGCCCCCAGTGCGGCGGCGCCCTGCTGCACCTTCCGGCGCAGAGCCTCGTTTGCGCCCACGCCGCCCGCGATGCAGATGCGTGCGGCGCCCGTGTCGCGCGCTGCGGCCAGCAGCTTTTCGGCCAGTATCTCTGTGATGCGCCACTGAAAGCTGGCGGCCATACCGGGCACGTCCACCTCTTCGCCCGCCTGGCGGGCGCGGTTCACCGCGTTCAGCACCGCGGTTTTCAGGCCGGAAAAGCTGACGTTGTACGCGCCCTCCACATGGGGCGTGGGCAGGGGGTAGGCCTTTTCGCTTCCGCCCTGCGCGGCCTTTGCCACGGCCGGGCCGCCGGGGTAGCCGAGGCCCAGCGTGCGGGCCACCTTGTCGAAGGCCTCGCCTGCGGCGTCATCTACCGTGCGGCCCAGCACGCGAAAGCGCGTGTAGCTTTCCACCTGCACGATATGGCTGTGCCCGCCCGATGCCACCAGGCACAGAAACGGCGGTTCAAGCTGCGGGTGCGTGAGGTACAGCGCCGCAATGTGCCCGCGCAGATGGTGCACCGGCACCAGGGGCTTTCCTGCCGCAAAGGCAAGGCTCTTGGCAAAATTCACGCCCACAAGCACCGCGCCGATAAGCCCGGGCGCAAAGGTGACGGCAACGGCGTCCAGCTGCTGTGCGGAAAGGCCCGCCTGCGCAAGCGCCTGCTGCGCCACCTGAGAGATGTGCTCAATATGGCGGCGCGAAGCGATTTCGGGCACCACGCCGCCATACAGGTTCTGCTCGGCGGCGCTGGTGGCCGTACAGTTCGAAAGCACCCTGCGCCCGTCCTGCACCACGGCGGCGCAGGTGTCGTCACAGCTTGTCTCGATTCCAAGTATATTCATGGCATTTTCCTCCGGTTGTCGTGTGCGTGCCTGCGCCATCCCATGCCGGGCGTGCCCCACAGCAGGCCGGGGCCGGCATGCTGCCGGTTATCAGGCGTGTGCCCGCGCCCTTCCCCGCGGCGCTCAGTGCTTCACGGCTGTGAAGAACAGCCGCGGAAAGGGGAACAGTATCTGCCCGCCCGCGCCGGACGGGTACAGCCGCCGCAGGCCGGCCAGCACATCGGCCTCGAACAGCCGCGCGTCTGTGGGGCAAAGCTGAGCCAGATAGGGCCGCAGCCCTGTGCTGCGGTACCAATCCAGCATGGCGGCATGGCTCTCCATGGTTTGGTAGTAGGTGGTCTCCCACATGCGGAATTCCGGCGTCAGGCCGCCGAGAAGGATGAAATATTCCTTCGGCGCAAGGTTGTAAAAGGCGCGCGGGCGGCGTATTTTTCCGCGCCAGCGCGGTGAAAGCGCAAGCTGCTTGAGCAGCCTGTGCACGGGCTGCCTGTCCTGCCGGGGCACCTGCACGGCAAGCACGCCGCCCTGAGAGGGCAGGCCGAACAAAGCGGGGATGAGCTGCCGGTGCCCGGGCACCCATTGCAGGCATGCGTTTGAGAACACAACGTCCCAGCCGCCGTCCAGCGCCCTGAGCCCTTCGGGCAGGGTGCAGACGCGGAACTGCCACTGAGGAAAGGCCGCCTGTGCCTGCCGCACCATGGCGGGGCTTGCGTCCACCCCCAGAAGCTCTGCAGCCGGGAAGCGCCTGCTCAGCACGGCGGTGGAATTGCCGGGCCCGCAGCCGATATCCAGCACGCGGGCAGGCGCACGCAAGGGGAGGCTGCCCGCAAGGTCTTCGGCAGGGCGCGTGCGCTCGCCGGAAAATTTTAAGTAAAGCAGCGGGTTCCAATCCGCCATGGCAAAGCTCCTTTCCAGCCGGGGGCGAGGCCATTATCAGGGCGCAAAATCATGCGCGCAATGCGGCGGCGCGGCGCCGAGGGGAGAATGCGCCGGGCACGCGGCAAACGCGCAGCTCACCCCTGCTGCGGCACGATGCCTGCGGTATCCACGGCATAGCTGCGGTAATCGTCGCCGTCCACATACACCGGCAGGGTGGAAAGCCCCTCTAAGAAAGGCGACGGGTCAAACCAGAACGCCTCGCTCTGGAACACATATACGCGCCCATCCGCAGGGTTCACGGCCTGGCAGCGGATGACCAGCGGGCAGCGCCCATTCACACGGACGCGGGTGTCCCAATCCACTGAAATAATATCAGCGTCAATGCGCCGGCCCTCCTCCAGCAGGCGCAGGCGCCTTGCCTTCATGCGCGCGCGCCACCAAAGCATGGCAAGCCCCGCAAGAAGGAAGAATATGCCGAACGCGGCGAACATAGCCAGAGGAAGAAGGCCGGTGAAAACCGCCAGGCATACGCCCAGCGCTGTGAAAATAGCGCCCAGAATGGAAAAAATAATGCCTATCCATTTTAATACAAATTGCATCACAGGGCCCCTCTTGTGAAAAACATGGTGTCAAAGCGGCTTTTTCATTAAAACCGCATCGTCCGCCGGGTTTTTGTAAAAACCTTTTCTGACGCCGGTTTGTGTAAACCCAAGCGAAGTGTACAAGGCGCGCGCTGGCGCATTCTGCGTGCGCACCTCCAAAAATATGCACGCCGCGCCTTCTTCGCGCAGGTCGCGGAAGGCGGCGTCCAGCAGGGCGCGGGCCACGCCGCAGCGGCGTGTGTGCGCCGCAACGCTCAGCGCGTCCAGATTGGCCTCGCCTGCGGCGCAGGTGAAGGCGGCAAAACCGCACACACCCTGCCCGCTGGCGGCCACAAAGCAGCGCGAAGCGTCCATGGCGGCATATTCGGAAATGGCGCGTGCGCTCCACCCATCGGGCACTGCGGCTTCGATGGCCGCGGCGGCGGGAATGTCGCCCGGGCACATGCGGCGCACGGAAAATACCTGCCCCATCTCAGCCCTTTGCCTCATACCAGGTCTGCCCGCAGTTCACGTCGGCCGAAAGCGGCACGGCAAAGCTGGCCGCGCCGCGCATCTCTTCGCCCAAAATGGCCGCAGCCCTTTCCCGTTCTTCGGCGGGGCATTCCACAATCAGCTCGTCGTGCACCTGCAAAACCAGCTTTGCGCGCAGCCCCTCCGCCGCAAGGCGGCGGTACACGCGCACCATGGCAAGCTTGATGACGTCCGCCGCTGTGCCCTGAATGGGCGTGTTCATGGCCATCCGCTCGCCTTGCGAGCGGATGTTGAAATTGGTGGCGTTCAATTCTGGCAGCGGCCTGCGGCGCCCATACAGGGTGGAGACATAGCCGTTTGCGCGCCCGTCGGCAATGGTCTTTTCCATAAAGTCTTTCACGCTGGGGTAAGCGCCCAGATAGGCGTCGATGAACTCCTGCGCCTCTTTTACGGAAATGCCCAGGTCTTTGCTGAGGCTGAAGGCGCCCTTGCCGTACATGATGCCAAAATTCACGGCCTTGGCAGAGGTGCGCATCTGCTCTGTCACCATTTCGTCCGGCACGCCGTACATTTTGGCGGCGGTGGCGCGGTGGATGTCCGCCCCGTGCAGAAAGGCCTGCTGCAGCGCTTTATCGCCGGAGAGGTGGGCCAGCACGCGCAGCTCTATCTGGCTGTAATCTGCATCCAGCAGCACGCTGCCCCGCGGGGCTATGAAATACTTGCGGAACCGGCTGCCCAGCTCAGTGCGCACAGGAATGTTCTGCAAATTGGGCTCGTTGGACGAGATGCGGCCTGTGCGCGTCTCTGTCTGGTTGAAGGTGGAATGAATGCGTCCGTCCGGGCCTATTACCTTCAAAAGCCCCTCCACATAGGTGGAGTTCAGTTTCTGATAAGTGCGGTACAGCAGGATATGGTCGATGACAGGGCTGTACTCCCGCAGGCTCTCCAGCGTTTCGGCGTTGGTAGAATAACCGCTTTTTGTCTTTTTGCGCGTGGGCAGGCCAAGGTCCTCAAACAGGGCCTTCCCAAGCTGTTTTGGACTGTTCACGTTGAACTCGTAGCCTACGGCGCCATATATGGCGGCCAGCTCTGCGTCCAGCGCGGCGCTCAGCTCTTTGCCGAAGGCCTCGATGCCGGCCCTGTCCACCAGAATGCCGCGGTATTCCATATCCGCCAGCACCCCGGCCAGCGGCAGTTCGATGTCGTGCAAAAGGCTCTGAAGCCCTTCCTCTTCACAGGCCTGCGCCAGCCTGTCAAATAACCCGGCCAGCACCCCTGCCTCGGCGTATTCGCAGCTGAAAGCGGGCTGCACGCCGTACTGCGCCGCCAGATGCGGCACATCATAGCCGCTTGCCGCCGGGTTCAGCAGGTAGGCGGCAAGCTTTGCGTCAAATGTGACGGCTTTGGCCTCGTGCCCGGCCTCCAGCGCGGCGCGCAGCAAAGGCTTTGCGTCAAAGCAGCGCTTTTCACAGGCCTCATCGCACAAAAGCGCCATAAATTCTGCAGAATTTATACTAGAAGTATAAACATTGTTTTTGTCAACAATAAGAATTAAATCGCCAGCCATGCACACGTCTACCTTGGCGGTGCCAAGTTCCGCAGGCAGGGGGGCAGGCTCTGAAATGGGCAGGGGCTGCCGGGGTACAGCGGGGGCGTCCAGCATCAGCTTTTCCAGCGTAGTGAACATCTCGAGGCTGTTCAGAAGATCTATGACGGCGGCTGCGTCCGGCGCATCCTTTTCATAGGCGCCGCGCTGTGTGGGCACAGGGGCGCTGCGGCATATTTCGGCGAGGGAACGGCTTAGCTGCGCCTGCTCCTTCCCGCGCACAAGCTTTTCGCGCACGCTCTGGCGGATGCTCGCGTCGTTCAGGTGCTCGTACACGCCCTCCAGGCTTTTGAACCGGCCTATCAGAGCCAGGGCCGTCTTTTCCCCCACGCCCGCCACGCCGGGGATGTTGTCGGAGGCGTCGCCCATCAGGCTTTTCACGTCGATGAGCTCGCGCGGCGTGACGCCGTATTTTTCCTGCACGGCGGCCTCGTCCATCTCTACGGTGACGCTTTTGCCCAAAGAGGTGCCGGCCAGCAGCACCCTGGTGTGCGGGCCCACAAGCTGCAGGCTGTCGCGGTCGCCTGTGGCGATGACGCACTCGTCGCCGCGCGCTTCGCATGCGGCGGAAAGCGTGCCCAGAATATCGTCTGCCTCAAAGCCCTCGCACGTCACCATGCGGTAGCCAAGGCCCGCCAGAAGCTGCTTCAAAACGGGAAGCTGGCCGGCCAGCTCCTGCGGCATGCCCTTGCGCTGGGCCTTGTAGCCGTCGTACATTTTGTGGCGGAAGGTGGGGGCCTTCAGGTCGAAGGCGACGGCCACCTCGTCCGGCTTCACTTCTGCCTCCAGCTTCAAAAGGATATTCATAAAGCCCACAAGGGCATTGGTGTAGCGGCCGTCCTTCGTGGTGAGCATCTTGATGCCGTAAAAGGCGCGGTTCACGATGCTGTTGCCGTCCAGTACAAGTAATTTCAAACTGCGGCCCTCCTTTTTATATTTCATGCGCGGCATGCCGGCACAGATAAGTTTCTCCATGCACAGTATACCATAAACACGCGCTTTGTGATATACTAATAAGGTTAAGAAGAGTTGTACAGCCATCTTTTTCTAAAGGAGCACGAACATTTGCAGATGATGCCTCTGCGGCGCGGTGCCGCGCTTGCGCCCATGGCCGGCGCCACAGATAAGACGATGCGGCGCATTTCGGCTGAGCACGGCGCGGTGTGCACCGTGAGCGAGATGATTAGCGCTAAGGCCCTGACGATGGGCGATAAAAAAAGCCCGAAGTTGGTTTTGGGCGGCGGTGGCGGCGTGCCGTACGGCGTGCAGCTTTTCGGGCACGAGCCCGCTGTGATGGCTGAGGCCGCAGGGCTTCTGCTGGCACTGCGCGCGCGCAGGCCCGATGCCGCACATTTCGATTTTATCGACATCAATATGGGCTGCCCGGCTCCGAAGATAACCGGGCCGGGCGCCGGCTCGGCGCTGCTGAAAACGCCGGCGCTGGCCGGGCAGGTGGCGCGCGCGGTGGTGCAGGCCGTGGCGGGCGAGGTGCCTGTGACGGTAAAGTTGCGCATCGGCTGGGACGCTGCCATCCTCACCGGGGCCGAGGTGGCAAAGCGCTGCGAGGACGCGGGCGTTGCCATGCTGACGGTGCACGGCCGCACACGGCAGGAAATGTATGAGCCCGGCATCCATGCAGACGAGATAGCGCGGGTGAAGGCCGCGGTGCGCATTCCCGTGTGGGCCAACGGCGATGTGGCCAGCGCGCAGGGAGCGCTGGCTCTGCTTGCGGCCACTGGCTGCGACGGCGTGGCCGTGGGGCGTGGCGCCATGGGCAACCCCTGGCTGTTTGGGCAGATAGCCGCAGCAATGGCGGGCAGCGAGATACCGCCCGCCCCGCCGCTTGCCCGGCGCCTTGCCGTAATGCGCCGCCATGTGCGCGAGCTGTGCGAGGATAAGGGCGAATACATCGGCATGCGCGAGGCGCGCAGCCATGCCGCGTGGTACCTGCACGGGCTACGGGGCGCGGCGGCGCTGCGCCGCATGTGCTGCGGCATGGAGCGCTTTGAGGATTTGGACGCCGTAATAGCACGCGTGTGGGAATATCAGCGCGAAGAAGCCTAGGCAGGGCGCTGCTGCGCGGCACGCAAAAAGGCCGCCGCGCAAAGCGGCGGCACCGAAAGCCTGTGCCTTACGTCACTCGCGGCTCAGCTCGTCCAGCGTCCAGGCATAGCAGGGAAGCATATGCTCTAGGAAATATTCCGCCTCCGGGCACTGCATGGCGTGCAGGGCGGCCGTCTGCTGGGCCTTGGCGCCGGCGAATTCGTGGTTGCCGCTGTTTTCCTCCTCCATGCACTTGACAAGCGCTGAGAGCCTGTCTGCGGCTTTCAAAAGCTGGCGCTCTTTTTCCGTCAGCACATCGCCTGTCAGATAGCCCGCAAGGGCGCGGCGCACCGGGTGCGGCGCAAGGGTGGCAAGCTGGGCTGCCGCGTCCCGCTCCAGCGCCTTGTAGGCGCGGCGCAGAGGCTCTGTTTTATATTTTACGGGCGTGGGCATGTCGCCGGTGAGAATCTCGCTGGCGTCATGGTACAGCGCCGCCACGCACACGGTCTCGCAGCGCACCTGAGTGCCGTAGATGGAAACAGAGATAAGCGCCAGCGTGTGCGCCAGCAGGGCGGTGTCTGCCGTGTGCTCGCACAGCGATTCCGTGCGGGAAGAGCGCATCAGCCCCCAGCGGGAGATATATTTCATGCGCGCCAGCATGGCGCTGAACGGGTAAAACTGCATGGGAACGCCTCCGTCCTTGTAAAATGCCGGGCTGCACCGGCCCTGCGCGGGTGGCCGCGCACTACTATTCAGTATAACAGGAGAAACACGCAATGAGTAGCCTGTCCATAAAAAAATTCGGGGAAGGGTATCTGTTCACATTCCTTGTGTGCATCATCACCGCGGCCGTTCTGTATACGCCATTCCTCATCATTGACAAGGGCCTGTTCCAGTACTGCGGCGATTTCAACAGCCAGCAAATCCCTTTCTACACCTATATGAACGGCTTTGTAAAGACGGCGGAGGGCCAGTGGAGCTGGAACACAGACCTCGGCACCTCGGCGGTCAACGGCTATTCCTTCTATCTGCTGGGCTCGCCCTTTTTCTGGCTGAGCACGCTGCTGCCGCAAAGCGCCGTGCCCTATGCCATGGTGCCGCTGCTGGTGCTGAAATTCGGCGTGTGCGGCCTTGCGGCCTACACATACCTGCACCGCTATGCCAAAACGCGGCAGGCGGCAGTGGTTGCCAGCGTGCTGTATGCGTTTTCCGGCTTTACGGTATACAACACATTTTTCAACCATTTTCTGGACTGCATCGCCCTGTTCCCGCTTTTACTGTGGGCGCTGGACGAGGCCGCGCTGGAAAACCGCAGGGCCCTGCTGCCGGTGCTTTTGGCCGTGAACCTTGTGAACAACTATTTCTTTTTTGCAGGGCAGGCCGTGTTCCTTGTCATTTATTTCGTGTGGAAGGTGGCGCGCGGTGAATACCGCCTGCGCATGGGGCTGTTTTTCCGCCTTGCCTTCGAGACGGTGCTGGGCTGCGCCATGGGGTGCGTGCTGCTGGTGCCCGCGGTGAGCTTCCTTCTGGGCAACCCCCGCACGGTAGACCCGTCCAGCGGGTTCGGCTTCCTGATTTACGGAAGGCCGCAGCAGTACTTTGCCATTCTCACTTCGCTGTTCCTCCCGCCGGACCCGACGTACCTGCCCAATATCTTCACCGACTGTGTCATCAAGCACACCAGCATGACGGCCTATCTGCCCGTGGTGGGGGCGGCAGGCGTGTTTGCCTACATGGGCGCGCGCAAAAAAAGCGCCAATACGGCCATTTTGTGGACGTGCCTTATCATGGCGCTGGTGCCGGTGTTGAATTCCAGCTTTTACGCGCTGAACTCCAGCTATTACGCGCGCTGGTATTATATGCCTATTCTTATCATGTGCGCGGCCACCATGCACGCACTGGAGGACGCGGACATCGACCTGATGCGCGGCATCCGGCCGGTGGCGGCCGTCACGGCGGTGTATCTGGTGTTCGCCTTTGTGCCCAAGGAGGAGGACGGCGTATGGAGCTTCGGCGTGGTGCAGGAGCCCGCGCAGTTCTGGCTTATCTGGCTCACTGCGGTGCTGGGCATCCTGCTGTTTTTCGGCATCGTGAAATATCTTCGCTTCACGCCGAAATTCTATGCCGCGCTGCTGGCGGCCATTCTGCCGTTCAGCGTGTTCTATTCCGTGTGCCACATCGGCATGGGTAAATTCCCCCAATGGGAGAATGACGCAGATTACCGCAGGCAGATGTTCGAGGCGGCGCCCGGTATCGCCTGGCCGGAGGACGATTTCTACCGGGTGGATTCCTACGAATGCCAGGACAACCTCACCCTGATGATGGAAAAGCCGTGCCTGCAGTTTTTCAACAGCACCGTCACGCCGTCCATCATGGAATTCTACCCGCTGGTAGGCGTAAAGCGAGATGTATCTTCAAAGCCGGAGCAGGATTTGTATGCCCTGCGCGGCCTTTTGGGCGTGCGCTATATTATGATGCCGCTGGACAAAACAGGCGCCTTTGAGGAGGAGTGCGGCCAGTGGGGTTACACCCGGGCCTTTTCAGACGAGACGTTCGCGTTTTATAAAAACGAAAACGCCCTGCCCATGGGCTTTGCCTATGACGCCTATGTCACCATGGAAGAACTGGAAAAAACAGAGGAATCCAAGCGCGGCAACGTGTTGGTGCGCGCTGTGGCCCTCACGGACGAGCAGGCGGAAAAATATGGCGGCCTGCTGCGCCATTTGACGGATGCAGAGCGCGCGGGCAATTCCTATGAGCAGTATGTGCAGGACGCCGCTGCGCGCCGCGCCATGGGTGTGACGCGTTTTGAAGAGGATGCCTCCGGCTTTGAGGCGGATATCCGGCTTGAAAGCAGCACGCTGGTGTTTTTCAGCGTGCCGTGGGACGAGGGCTGGTCGGCCACGGTGAACGGCCAGCCCGTACAGGTGGAAAAGGTCAGCGGCGGCATGTGCGCGGTGGTTTGCCCGGCGGGCGAAAGTACCGTGCAGTTCCATTACCAGACGGCCGGCTTTGCGCTGGGCAGGGCCGTCAGCCTTTTCGCATGCGGCGTGTGGGCGGTGTATGCGGGCGCGGCGCTATTCTTCCGGCACAAACGGAAAAAGGAGAAACAGCAATGGCAGAATATCCTGAGACAATAGAAAAGGCCCGGTCCTGCGGCGCGCCCGGCGAAGACGCCGCCCGCCTTGCAGGGGAAATTGCGCAGAAACTTGGCCTTGCCCCGGCGCGTGTGCAGGCGGCTATCGGCCTGATAGATGAGGGGAATACCATCCCCTTTATTGCGCGTTACCGAAAAGAGGCCACCGGCAGCATGGACGACCAGAAGCTGCGCGAGCTGGCGGACGAGCTGGCATACCTGCGCAAGCTTTCTGCGCAGAAAGAGGCTGTGCGCACCGCCATTGAGGAACAGGGGAAATGGAGCGCAGAGCTGGCCGAAAAGCTGGCCGCGGCCCGAACGCTGGCCGAGGTGGAGGATATCTACCGGCCCTACCGCCCCAAACGGAAAACGCGCGCCAGCACGGCAAAGGCGCGCGGGCTGGAGCCATTGGCCCAGCGCCTTTTGCAGCAGGCCCCGGCGGCAAGCGTCGTTTTGCCTCCGACGCAATTCGTTGCCTCGCTGCGCTGGCAGGCGCGCGCGACATCATTGCAGAGGCAGTCAGTGACGATGCAGACGCGCGCGCCGCGCTGCGCAGGCTGTATTTGGCCGGGGGCATGCTGGTTTCAAAAGCGGCCAAAGACGGCGCTGAAAGCGTATATGACAAATACTACGATTTCAAAGAGCCTGTGAAAAAGGCCGCAGGCCACCGCGTGCTGGCGGTGGACCGCGGCGAACGCGAAGGCTTTCTGAAGGTGAGCATAGAGGTGGACGCCGCGCAGGCAGGGGCGCTTTTGGAAAAGCGCTTTGTAAAAAACAGCAGTGCGGCCGCGCGCGAGGTGCGCGCCGCCGTGCAGGACGCCTACACCCGCCTTGTGCATCCCAGCCTGGAGCGCGAGGTGCGCGCCATGCTTACCGCACAGGCATGCGAGGGCGCCATCAGGGTGTTTTCAAAAAATCTGGAACAGCTTCTGTTGGCGCCGCCCATCAAGGGCAAGGTGGCCCTTGGGCTGGACCCCGGCTACCGCATGGGCTGTAAAACGGCCGTGGTGGACGCCACCGGCAAGGTGCTGGATACCGCCGTGCTGTATCCTCTGCCGGAGTTCAAGCGCGTGGACGAGGCAAAGCGGAAGCTGAAGGCGCTGATTGAAAAGCATGGCGTGGAGGTTATTGCCATCGGAAACGGCACCGCGGGCCGCGAGACTGAGCTGTTCACGGCAGAAGTGCTGCGCGAGGTGCAGCGCCCGGTGAGCTATATGGTGGTGAGCGAGGCGGGCGCCAGCGTGTATTCTGCCTCCAGGCTGGCCGCGCAGGAATTTCCGCAGTATGATGTGAACCTGCGCAGCGCCATCTCGATCGCCCGCCGCCTGCAGGACCCGCTGGCAGAGCTGGTGAAAATAGACCCCAAGGCTGTGGGGGTGGGGCAGTATCAGCACGACATGCCTCCGGCGCGCCTTGCCGAGGCGCTGGATGGCGTGGTGGAGCACTGTGTGAACAGCGTGGGGGTGGATTTGAACACCGCCTCGGCCCCGCTTTTGCAGCGCGTGGCCGGCGTGAGCGCTGCGGTGGCGAAAAACATTGTGGCGTGGCGCGAGGAAAACGGCGCCTTCCGCGCGCGCAAAGAGCTTTTGAAGGTGGCAAAGCTGGGCCCAAAAGCATACGAGCAGTGCGCGGGCTTTCTGCGCGTGCCCGGCGCCAGGCATAAGCTGGACGCAAGCGCCGTGCACCCTGAAAGTTACGGCGCGGCTCTGGCCGTGCTGGAGGCATGCGGCTTTGCAGAGGGCGACATCGGCACCGAGGCTCTGGCTGCCCTGCCCCAAAAGGCCGCGGCCATCGGCCTTGAGGCGCTGGCAGAGCGCGCGGGCGTGGGCGTGCCCACCCTGCAGGATATTCTGGCAGAGCTGCAAAAGCCGGGACGCGATATGCGCGACGAGCTTCCGCCGCCGCTGCTGCGCACGGACGTGATGAAGCTGGAGGATTTGCGCCCTGGCATGCAGCTCACAGGCACTGTGCGCAATGTCATCGATTTCGGCGCATTTGTGGATTTGGGCGTGCATCAGGACGGCCTTGTGCACATCAGCCAGATATCGAACCGGTACATCCGCCACCCCGCCGAGGTGCTGAAGGTGGGGGATATTGTGACAGTATGGGTGCTGAGTGTGGATATGGCCAAAAAGCGCATTGCCCTCACCATGAAGGCGCCCGCAGAGAAGAAAAACGCATAAAGCCCTTCCGGCGGCACTGCTGTGCCGCCCCGCGGGGCGGTACAGAAAGTGAGGTAAACCTTGAAAACGGCGCTGAAAGGAAAATTTATTACAGAGAAGTCTTTCTATTGGAACTTGCTGGCCATTGCCGGGCCTATGGCCTTCCAGTATGCCATCAGCTTCGGCGTGACGCTGATGGACAGCGTGATGCTTGGCAGCCTTGGCGATGTGGCTATTTCCGGCGCGAACCTGGGCAACCAGATGCAGACGCTGGTAATGAGCTGCTCGTTCGGCCTGGCGTCGGGTGGCGGCGTACTGATTGCCCAGTACTGGGGCAAGAAGGATATGGTGCATATCCGCAAGGTGGTGCGCCTCACAATTCAGGCGGTGTTCCTTTCCGTCAGCGTGCTCACGCTGCTTGCGCTGGCGTTCCCGCAGCAGATTCTGCATATCTTTACGCCGGATGCCGAGGTGATAGAGGCTGGGGCCAGCTATCTGTCTCTGGTGGCGTTCAGCTACCTGCCTTATGCTCTGGCCTCATGCTATCTGTCCAGCCTGCGCGGCACAGAGCAGGTGAAAATGACGGTGGGCATCTATGGGTGCAGCTTTTTTGTAAACGTGTTTTTCAACTATATCTTTATTTTCGGCAAGCTGGGCGCGCCCGCGCTGGGCGTGCGCGGCGCCGCGGTGGGCACCATCTGTGCGCGCTGTTCTGAGCTTATTCTGGCGCTTGTGTATATGTACACGAAGGAGAAGCTGGTGGGCTTCCGCGTGAAGGACTGTTTTACCTGGGACAACGAGCTGCTGGGGGAATATTTCCGCCACAGCCTGCCAGTCGTGGGCAACGAGCTTTTGTGGGGGTTCGGCAGCACGGTGACGAATATCATCATGGGCCAGATAGGGCGCACCTTCGTGGCGGCCAGCAGCATCACCATGGTGCTGCACCAGTTCTCGTTCGTCACGCTTAACGGTGTGGGCAACGCCGCGGCTGTGCTCACGGGGCGCACCGTGGGCGAGGGCAGCTATGCCCGCGTGCGGCGCGTGGCCAATACGCTGGTGGTCATCAGCTTTGGCCTTGGCGCTGTGAACAGCCTGTTCATTTTGTGCGTGCGGCCGCTGTTCCTGTCTATGTATCATGTCACGCCTGCCGTGCATGACGCGGCTTACAGCATGATCGGCGTGCTGGCGCTTCTGCAGCTTGTGATGGGCGTGGAGCTCACCTGCATTGTGGGAGTGCTGCGTGGCGGCGGCGATACGCGTCTGGGCTTCCTGTTCGACTGCGGCACCCTGTGGCTTGCAAGCATCCCGCTGGGCTTTTTCACCGGCCTTGTGCTTCACTGGCCCGTGCCCGCCGTGTACGCCTGCCTGAAAATAGACAGCCCCTTGAAGGTGGTTCTTTCGCTTATCCGCATTAAGGGCGGGCACTGGGTGCGCAATGTGACCGTACAGGAGGACACCCCCTCGGCCTATGAAGTGGAGGATGTGGAGCGCCTGCGGGAAAAAACAGGGCAATAACCACGAAAAATGCCCCTGTGAAATGAGCAACAGGCACAAACTTTTTCCACACCGGCGTTTCGACTTGACTTTTAAGAGGTTGGTTTGTACAATAGTATCAAATGTGCGGCAGGGGGCCGCACATGTGCAGGGCAGATATCTGCCGGTGGCTTCGGAGGCAGGCAATGGCAAACGCTTCCCGCAATGCTCAAATGCTGCAGCTTGCGCAGGCAAGGCAGGGCGATGAAGCCGCACTGGCGGGCATTATCGCCAGAATGATGCCCGTGCTGAATGCCGCTGCGGCACGTGCCGCCTGTCCGGGGCTGGAGTTTGAAGACGCCGTGCAGGAAGGGCTTGTGGGCCTGTTCTGTGCTGTGCGCACCTACGAGAGCGGCAGAGGCGCGTCGTTTTCCACCTATGCGGCAGCCTGTGTGCGCAATGCGGTGAATTCTGCGGCGCGCGCTGCCCGTTGCCGGAAGCACGAGGTGCTGAACCGGGCTGTGTCCATTGAAGCCGCTCCGCCCGCCCAGGAAAAAAGCCCGCAGGCATGCGCAGAGGAAAGTGAGGCCTACCGTGCCGCCGTGCGTGCCATCCACACGCGGCTTTCCCCGCGGGAAAAAAGTGTGCTTGCCCTTTTTGTAGGCGGCGCGTCCTACGGGCAGATTGCGCGGCGCCTGCATCTTACCCCCAAGGCCGTGGACAACGCCCTGCAGCGTGTGCGCGCCAAATTAAAATAGTTCCAAAGCGCCGTGCGGCGCAGGAAATATATGTGCCCCCAGTAGCTTAATTCAGAGCGTTGGTCCCCAGATCAAAGGTGTCGGTTTGAATCCTTCCGCGGGCAAAATTCTAAGATTGGAGATATCCAAAATGTACGAAGACAAGACCTTAGTATGCAAAGAATGCGGCCAGGAGTTCGTGTTCACCGCTGGTGAGCAGGAGTTCTATGCCAGCCGTGGCTTCGAAAATGAGCCTCAGCGCTGCAAAGCCTGCCGCGACGCCCGCAAGAATGCCACCCGCGGCACCCGTGAGATGTTCACGGCTACCTGCGCCGCGTGCGGCAAGGAAGCCCGCGTGCCCTTCAAGCCCCGCGAGGACCGCCCTGTGTATTGCAGCGAGTGCTTCGCCAAGATGAAGGAGGAGGGCCAGGCCTAAGCCTGCCGCCTTTGGTAACTTTGCAAAAAACCGTGCCGTCCGGCACGGTTTTTTTATTGGTTACGGAAATCACAGACTCTGCCGGTGGAGGATCCCCGTAAAAAAGTCCTCGCTTCAAGCATCGGGCGAAGCGGGCTGTTGCCAGCAAGCCTTACAGTGAAGAAGGGCCTTTGTTAGAGCGGAGATTCATCTGTTTAGGAACCATGGAGTAAGTGATTTAAGTGAAAAATTTTCAATGCGTCTTGAGATACCTGCCGGTACTAGGCCCTATAGGGCCTAATCAAGCCACCGGCTAGGCCGGTGTGGTTAAGACTTTTGGAAAACGGCGGCCCGTAAAAAGCTTTTGCCTCCAACGCAGGGCAAGGTGAGCTGCTGACAGCGGCCCCTGAAAACAGAAAAGCTTTTGTCAGAATGGCAAACTGCTCTTTTATGGGCGTATAGGCTGCGGGGCGGGTAGTGCAGGCCATGCGGGTGGAAGTGATTTCGCTGCCCCTTTATGAGGCCAGCACGCAGCATGCCCCTTTCACTCCTTGTGCAGCCTGTGCGTTTTGCGCGGGGATTTGTTTGCAGTTGTGCGGCGGCAAAAGCCGCAGATATAGGGCAGGGTGTTTTTACACCCCATAAAAGGGCGCCGCTTTTTGAAAAAATGTTCTCTTTTACATGCCGATCAGTCCGGCAAGGGGCTTCAGCAGCCACGAATAGAACAGGCTCATGGAAACGCAGTCTACGTCCGTCATGGTATAGGCCGCCAGAGAGGGCAGGCCTTCTATCACAATCTGGCCCAGATACGGTGCCACCAGGGCAGGCAACAGCGAGATGAACAGGCCGTGTACAATACTGGCGATGATGGTGCCGCGGCGGCCTCCTGTGGCATTTGCAAAAATGGCCGCAGTGCCGCCCGCAAAGAAGTTTGACATGATGCCTGGAATGACCATGGGCAGCCCGAACAGGGGCCACAGGAACATGCCGATTACTGTGCCCACAGTGGTGAATACAAAGCCATATACAATAGCGTTCGGTGCATAGGTGAACAGGACGGGGCAGTCCAGCGCGGGGCGCGCACCAGGCACCACTTTTTCGGCGATACCTGCGAAGGCAGGCACCAGTTCTGCTATCAGCAGGCGCACACCGGTAAGCAGGATGAACAAGCCCACACAGAAGGTGATGCCCTGCAAAACGGCATATACGATGTAGTTTTTATCGCCTGCGGCCTCGGCCACCACTTCGGGCCCGGCCAGAATAGCCATTAGCACATACAGCGGTACCATCACAGAACCTACCGCCAGATAGGTGTCCTGTAAAAATGAAAGCTTGGCGGGAAATTTTACATCTTCGGTAGATTTTGAGACATTGCCCGTCAGCTTCGACACACCTGCGCTCAAAAGATAACCCAGTGTGCAGAAGTGGCCTAGGG
>OLQL01001429.1_pt1 | contig 19766 bp, 20 predicted proteins | sample 1672971 | NCBI WGS metagenome assembly OLQL01 (sample SAMEA3136742, study PRJEB25190) | human gut metagenome | biome: human gut; feature: human-associated habitat; material: faeces | place: Austria | collected 2013
CGAATAGCGAACCCGAGAAGTGCTGTCCGACAAAAAGAACTATCGGTAGCTTGCTGTCACAATCTAAGCTGAATGACATAACAGAAGTACATCAAATATAAGACTTTTTCTACAAACTAAACGCACAGGCTGTTCGCCTGTGCGTTATTTTTATGCTATATTTTCTTTAAATCCTCCGCTCTTACCGCCGCAGTGACCTGTCCGCCCTGACCAATAACAATATAGTCCTCTCTGTCACCCGAGCCTGCCTGCATAACCTCGTACACATTCGTGTATACGAACAACGCAAGCGAACCGCCGTTATACGTCTTTGCGCCGTAATTCACCTTGACCTTATCGCCTACAGCGAATTTCTGCGTTGTGTCATTGTTTTCCGTGATTTCCGCCTTTTCCGCCTTGTACAGATTCTCTGTATAAAGCCAGCCGGTAGGCACCGAGCCGATGCCTATAAGCGTTTCCTTGCCGCTTGCCGACACCTGCTGAACGGTATAGACCGTATCATATACATAAGAATACGGCTCTACCCCGTTCGTGAACCTTGCGCCACGCTTCACCCTCACGCTGTCGCCTTTTTTGAACAGATTCTCAGGCTTATCGGGCTTTTCCGGCACATCACCGCAGTTTTCCTTATACCATTTTGCCGTTATCGCAGGATAATCTACAAAGCAAATATCCCCGTCAACGTCCTTGCCTGCGATACTGTCAATGCCCCACTGCCACATTTTCTGCCCGTAGTCATACCGGCTTGCATAATCTGGGCTTTCGGTCCAGTGTGCAAGCCATATATCACGCTTTCCAACAATACGTTCCTTCTGATAGTAGCTTTCAAGCCACGAAGGATTAGCATACACTCCCGACGGAAGCCCTGCCTTATTCAGCCTGTCGCAGAACTCAAGCACCATATCGGTTCTTTCCTTGCTTGTGAGGTTGTCTATCTGACGCTGTTCCTCCATGTCGCAGAACACGGGATATGACGGTTTTTCGTCACCTATTGTCTTGACGCACGCATTTATCTGCCTGTCAAGCTCCGCTGTGTCTGTCGCCGTAACATACCAGTAACAGCCGAAATCTATTCCAAGTTTTCTGCACTGCTCGATATTGCGTCTGAAATAAGTGTCCTCGTCCGTGCGTATGCCGGCACGGATAATTACAAACTTCACGCCTGCCGACACAGCCGCCGTAAAATCGAACTGCTCCTGCGCCCTGCTTATATCAATGCCCTTTGTTCTCACTGTCATCCTCCCCGCTTTTGCTTTTTATCTGCCTTAGTACATTCTTTATTTTCTGCGGCACCGGCAGTCCCAGTGCCGATGCGTTTTCAACAATGCTGATTCCCTCGTTAGCAATATAGAAAAGCATTACCGCCGTCATAGCGACAGGCACACCGCCAAGCACATATGTGTCTGCGATATGCCCTACCGACAGGAACACAAGTATCAGCAGCTTTTTCGCTATCCCCTTGAAGCCTACCGCACTTGACAGCTTCTTCTCCGCTATCGCCGCAAGCACACCGCTCACATAGTCCAGGATCATAAAAGCGATAAGCGCACGGAACAAACCGTTTACCTCACCGTACATAAATCCCAGCACCGCTCCGACAGCACCTGCTATGCTGTCAATAATTATCTGTATCCTGCTCATATTTCCCCTCCTTTGCTTTGACTTTTTTACTTTTTTGTCATCCCTTGATTCAACCACCAGAAGCTCTGGGAATGAGGAGGCGTAGCTCCGCCGCCTGTTGCGGTTCTTCTTATAAGCTCGTCATCAGGCATACCCATTTTCTTAAACGTTGTCGGCTTAAGCTCCGGATGTATCTCATACAACAGCTCAAGATACGTTGTGCCCTTTGTGTCACCGGGTATCTCCATATGTTCCACCCAGTCAAAGAAGCCATCTTTATCACCGTAAAGCTGATATAGTGCCTCGATATATTCCTCGTCCGTGTAGATTTTATCCCCGTACTTGCTGATAAAATCATAAGCGTCGCTCGGTGAAAATTTCGTACTGCCGGTTTCCTCATTCTCCACAGCGTCTTTCAGCGAGTTGTTCAGTTTTATCTGATAATTGCGGTCGCTGTCATACACCTTCTGAGCATAATCCCTGTCATTTTCGCTCACCCTACGGTTATAATCCCTGTTGTTTTCATATACCCTGCGGTTATAATCCCTGTCGTTCTCGTAATTATCCCGTTCAAACTGCGCCTGTAAATTACGCTGTGCCAGAGCGTCCTTGCTTTTATTATATTCAAAATTTCTGTTTGTGTTATAATCGTCAACACTGTCACGGTATCTTCCGTAGTCCGACTTCTCAAGTCCTATAAGCGTGTTAAGCCGTTTATAAGCACTTTCCTCATCATCCTTATAACGTTCATACGCCCTCTGTTCAAGTTCGGGTATCTTATCGTTGAGCTTTGACATATAGCTGTTGTACGCCTGCTGACCTGCCGTGACCGCATAGCTGTTGCCGTATCCGCCCGTAAGCGATGCCGCATTTCCCATCGTGTCACGCATAGCCGTTCTGCCCGATTTTTCATAGCTGTTCTTATACTGTGAGAACAGCTTGTCCTTATCTGCGTCATAGCTGAAATTCTTCTTTTCCATAACCTTTGCAAGATTGTTTTTCAGTGCGTTGCCGTATCCGCTCTTATATACCGGAGCGCTGTCCTTGTCCTTGTTTTTCTGTTTTTCGCTCATATAACCTCCTCATAAATTTCAGTGCAATCGGCCTCGTTCATCTTTGCCTCAAACTCATTCATCTCCTCATCAAACCTCGCAATATCCTCCGCCGTTATCCTGTCACGGCTGTAATGATTGCCAAGCTGCATAGCCGCCCAAGCCCTGTCAAAACTGCCGCTTTTAACGCCGTTCACAGCAACCTCGACTATCCATCTGCCAAAATCCAACATTATACCTCACCTCCCGATACTGCCGCCGCTTCGAGTGCCGCTACTCTTGCTTCAAGGCTTGCGATACGCTCCGTATCCTCTTCGACCGCAGGCGACCAGTCTGTAGCCTTAGTGCCTTTTTCGAGCTTGATGTTGCAAGCGTCGATCATACCGTTTTTATCAAGCGCAAGTGCCACGCATTCGAGCTTCGCTATGTCGCTGTCGTCTATCGTCCAAGTCTTTTCGCAGTAGAGCCACTCGTCCTTTTTGGTTTTGCTGTTGACGGTAAGCGGTAAAATATGCAGCTTCGTATTATCAGCGGAACGGAATCTTGCCATTACATAGCCGCTTGCGTCAAGCTCGACATCGCTTCTGACCTTTATCCACGCCGACAGAGTGTAGCTTGTGCCAACCTTGAAATCCGTCAGAAAGTGCCTCTTGCTCGTGCCAAAATATCGTGCATTGCCGGAATAGCCGGTTCTGGATATTGCAAGGCTATTTCCTGATATTCCGCCATCAACCGTTATTATAGTGTTACCGCTCCAGCCGTTTTTGATGTTCCCCGTGCTGTCATACAGCAGATTTCTTCCGCCGATCTTGACAGCATTCACCGCCGCAGTAATATCTGCCGCTGTTGCCGCTCCGACCTCGCTTGCCGTATAAGCAGGCTTGCTTTCAGCCTTCGCCCAGTCCGATATTTCGTCTGATTTCAGATATGCCGACAGGTCAACCGATATTGTACCGCTGTCCGATACATTAATATTCTCGCCTATCATCACACCGCCGAGCGTGTCGGCTGTTGCAGGCGACAAGGTATAACCTCCGCTGCCACCGCCGCACTTTATACTGCCTGCCACCCACAGATTTCCTGCGTTATCAAGCACGAGTGCATCGCTTTCGTAACTTCCTCCCGGTGAGCCGTTTCCGACAACAAAAAGTGCGTCTTTGGTCTTGTTGCTGACACCGAAAGCCGCACCGCCTCGATAATCGGATACCGCATACATACCGTGAGCAAAGGACGCTTCTGCTTTTGCTTTGCTGTTTATTCCTCCTGCGTGGCTGTACCAACCGCTTGCAAGAGCATTGTATCCTTCCGCATGGCTGTATCCGCCGTCTGCAACGGCATTATACCCTTCTGCGTGGCTGCAATAACCGCTTGCTGTGGTGTTTTCTCCCTCAGCGTGCGAGCTTATTCCGCTTGCTGTGGTGCTGTTTCCTTCAGCGTGTGCGTATGTGTTGCTTGCAGCTGTACCGCTTCCTTCTGCATGCGTGCTTGGCGCTGTTGCCTTCGTGCCGCTTCCTTCGGCGTGTGCGTAAAGCGAGCTTGCGATATTATTTTCATAGTCGTTGAATATCTCACAGCCGATGCCGGTAGTGGTGAGTTGTCCCACTTCGCCTGCAATCGTACTGTAAATAAGCTGTTTTTCCTCTTTGCCGTCCGACTTCTGCGCAATATTCTCATCAATGCCGTTAAAACAGAATTTTATCCTTTCGGTAAGGAGTGACAGATAATCCTCAACCGCATTTATCCGTCCTTTGTCCTCCGCCGATTTATCGGGAGCAAAGCTCATATTCAGATTATCCACATATCTCACTTCCCTTTTCGCTGTCAAGATATATGCCGTACAGCGTTGCATAAGCGTCACCGCTTACTTCGCCGCATATCTTTATTTTTATCTTTCTGCTTCTGAGCGGTATTACAGGAGCGACAGCTATTTCTTCGCCATTCCCCTTTTCACTGCAAAGCTCATATACCTTCCTCCATTCTCCGCCGTCAGTGCTTATATATGCCGACAGCTCAAGCGTTTCGTTGTCCTGCTTTTTGTGATACAGCGACATTCTCAGCTTTTTATATATTCTGAATATGCTTCCTCTGCCAAGCTCGCCGCTGACCGCAGAGAATTCACTCCTGTCACTGTCCGTATAACCGCTGTCGTTTCCGACAAGCATTACAAGCCTCATCTTTTTATTGCTGTCACGGGTAACGGCATACAGCCTGCCGTTTATCTCGTGCGCCGAGATTACATCTGCAAGCCGCCTTGTGTACCACGCCGAGTAGCGCTTGTCATAATAATACACCGTTTTGTCAGCCGCACACATAACAACATATCTTCCGTTTGCCGTCATCACCGCCGTATCGGTAATATCATCACCCAGCTTTGCGTCGATCCTCACCGATGCAGAGCCGTTAAAGCTGAATATCCCCTCTGGCGCCTTATAATAAAGCAGTCCGTCCGATATGCACAGCGAGCCGTCACTGCCCTTCTGAACACCTCTCAGCTTTACAGTGCTTAGCGTAAAGTTTGACGCTCTTGTGCCGTAGACAATATGGACGACATTTTCCTTAAAGAACAGTACGCCTCCCCCGTAAACGCATACTCCGGTGAAATCCCCGTCAGACCCTACCGTTGCCGCCCATGCGTCAGTTGAGATGCCGTCATAGCTTCCCCACTCCGTAGCACTTCCGAGCTTTGAACAGTATATTTCACGATTTGCCGACGAACACCCCCACAGCCTGTTGTTATGCTCTGTTATAAAATCCATCTTCGGTATCGGACAGCTTAAGACCGCATTCTTTATATTAGGCACCATGAATTTGTCCATCTTCCGCTTTTCCGTATAAAAATAGTAGGTATCGCTGTATGCACTCGTGTCGAAGTTAATCGACACACACCCGTCCATACTGTAGCTTTCCTTTCCCACCGAGCTTATCACTACAGACAGGTACTGTTTCTTTCCGCCGTATTCATAATCTATCCTGACCATATCGCCAACGCTGTAGCTTGACAGCGCTACGCTTTCCTCAGGCACATCAAGATACAACAGCTTATATATAGAAACCGTAGGCCGTGTCTGGTTCTGGTTATATTCGAACAGTGTGCCTGAAAGCGATGGCTTTGCCGTATACTGCACGCTTGCAGGCGTATCAGCGGTATTTACAAGCACCTCGTCCGGCATTATCAGTATGTATGCTCCCAGCGACACAAGCTGTTTTTCCCCTGCGCTGAGATTTACCGCCGTTTTCACTCCCGAAATATATATACCATCCGCCTTTGTGTATACTATCTCTCCGTTTTTTATGATATACCCCGTTATACCGTCAGCCAACGCCTTGTACGAAAACGGCTTTACCGTTTTAAGCGCAGGAAAAGCGGTAAAATCCATACCGTACAGCTCCTGCCAGTATCCAAGCGGCGTACCGTTCGAGCGATCGATACCGCCGAACTTTACGGCACTTTCCGTACCACCCGTTATTTCTCTTACCGCCAAGTTCTTCCTCCTATCCCGTGATCTCGGTTCTCACGCACGAAATATGCCTGCTGTTCCAGAAACGGCAGCAGCTTTCATACAGAGCCTCAAACAGAGCGTTGTCATTGGCATATCTCTCATACTCCGCATGGTAAAAATCTATCAGCGAGCAAAGATAAAGAATGTATATCTCATCGTGCGGAGCCTTTATGAAAAGCTCCGTTGTACCGTCGCTCGTGATATTTTCCGTATCGGTAAACTCAATCCCCTCATGCTCGTGCGTAACATACAGATCCTCATATATTCTGCTTTCAAGCTCATAAAGCCACTTTCTCTTGTCCTCTGCGGCGATTTCGTTCGGTCGCAGTGCGTCAACCGTTTCAATGACTTCCTTTACCGTCATCACTTACCCTCCTGCACTATCAGCGACTGCTTCCATCCTTCATCACGGTAGTACTCCGCTCTCTTTCTCTGAAGCTCAGCTCTGTCCAGTTCCTTTTTTATGAACAACGGCACCATCACCGTTTCACCTCTGCGTATAAGATAATTGTTGCAGTTCACCGATACAAACACATCCGAGCTGTACTTGTCGTTGTCCTTGAACAGCCTTACCGCCACAAGCTCAGTTAAGTTTTCTTTCATATATTTCTCCTTTGCAATATTATTCCCCTTACCCTCCCGCACTGCCGTTGCTGTCACCATACCCTGCAGTGACCCTGTGCCGCTTTTTCCGGTTTTTCTTTACCGGCTTTAATTTGCGCTCGTCTTTTCCGAATAAACAGGAGAACAGCTCTCTATTCTCACCATATACTCGTCCGTAAGTATCTCGGCTGTGCGTACCGCCTTCCAGCCCACGCTCGCTCTCTGGTTCAGAGGATCGTCACCGTAGCCGAGCTGCTTTACTATGTGCTGAAGACCGCCGCCGGCAACGTCCGTCACCGCATAGGCGTGCGCTCCTATAACCAGAGTAGAAAACACCGCAAGCGCCTTCTTCTCATAATATGTCGAGGCTGTGACCTGTCCGCCCGCCGAAACACTTGCCTTCTGATAGCTGTCGCCCGACTTAGTATAATAGTCCTTTCCCTCAAGGAAATTTGCATCCGAGGTCAGCTGATAGAACTGCGGACAGCTTTCATCGGCAAATATCTTCGCCTCCGTGCTTTTTACAAATCTCACATTGCCGAGCGAGCCTATCTCCCCCTTGAATATACTTTCGGGATCGGCATACTTATGCACATCGACCCACTCCGCACTTCTCATAAGGTCATATGCGGCATAAGGGTGAATTATCGCAACATAGCTCTCCCCGTCTATTCCGTCTGCATTCATGCTCTCAAGCTGTGCGGCGGCACGGAATACCGTATCCACCGATAAAACGCAGTCCTTGCCGAGCTCATCTCTTGACAGCACCTCGCTGCCGTCCTTGCCGCAGGCATATATAACATTCGTTCCTGCGTTCACTATCTCTCTTGTTATCGTGTCAAGCGTTCTTCCCGACTGACTGCCGAGCAGCTTTGTTGACTGCACTACATTGTTGTCGATTGCGGTAAGCTCCAGCATATCCGACAGCTTGATATAGTCGCCGTACTGATTCACTGTTGCCGTCTTAGCTGTTACCGACAGCATATTTCCCGCAGGTGTAACGCCCTCGACAAGCGGCGTTGTCGCCTTTGCAAGCGAGCTGTACTTTCTCAGTTCTATTGTCTTGCCGTTATTCTTGGGTATCGGATATTTGTCTGCAAAGCGGTCATGCACCAGCTTAGGCTCCGCCATATCTATCAGCGTGTTCTCATAGAACGTTTTCATCTCGGCGGACAGACTTGCCTGTCCTGTTGTCTGTACATCGAACAGATTTAATTTAACTTCTCTCATCTTCATATAGATTTCCTTTCCCGACGGCTGATACCGTCATCTTTCTATTTTCTTATCGTTTTTTCTTATCGTTTCTGCCTGCCGCAAAACTTTTCCCCGTGCGGCTGTGGCTTTTTTAAATTCCCGCCTGCCCTCCCGTTGCAATATTCATATCTCACCACCTTCCTTCTCATTCATAAACGATCAAAGCACTACTCTTTCCCCTCTCTCCGTCCGTCTGATAAGCTCCTTCCGCTCATTTTTAGACAGGCTTTTCTCGCTTTTCGTAACCTCTCCCGCAGGCGACAGCGCACCTTCCTTCATTCTGCCGCTTTTACAGAACGCACCGCTTCTCATAAGTTCAGATGCCGCATATTCCATTGCGGCGGTAAAAAGCTCGTCCTTATGCACGATAAGATAAGCCTCCTCAAGCCCCACGCCCTTATAGCACAGCGAAAAGAATCTTCTGTCACTCATTTCTTTCGCAAGGTCAAACTGAGGATATGTCTGCTTTACCTCCTCGCTTTCCTTTTGCCACCGCTCCAGCCTGTACTCCATATCGTTTCTTCTGCACCGCTCGAAGTTCCTCTCGGATACCGCATTTTCTATTCCGTCGTAGTCGCATTTATCCGCTCCGCAAAACTGCGCCACAAGGCTCAATATCCGTTCTGCCCTTGCCGCCCTCTCACGCTTTGACTTAAGCACCGCCTGCCTGAAAAGCTCCGCCTTATCCTCGTTTTGCTCTCCCTCGGCTTTATCCGGTTTATTGTTTTCGCTCAGGCTTTCTTCGCTCTTTTGTACCTTTACTTCTTCGCTTGCATCACCGTTTTCTATACCGTTATCTGTCGCCTGCACATTCTCTGTCGCTTCCATATTTACCTCTCACTTCTGTAGCAGGATACATATTCCGGATAGTTTTCCTCCAGCATATCAAATCCCTTGCATATCCCGTCAACCGCCGTGTTCAGCCCGTCGTCGTCCGTCACATAGCTTATGACCGCCTGACCGCTTCTCAGCGTAACATCAATAATATCGGTATCCCCCGTGTCCTCGCTGTCAAAAACATTCTGCGCTATCGTCTGTGCAAGCGTTGTCATTGCCGCACATACAAGCGTAGCCTCTGCCGACCCGCTGTTTTCGTTCGCACAGTGTCCCGTGATATAAATATCTCTGCCAAGACCCGACTTGTCTATTCTTACTCTTGTCATATCTTCACCTCGTTCATTCCTGCGTTATCCCTTATTACACGCTCAATTTCTTCTTTTCCCTCAAAGTCCATCATCGCAAGACAGCCCAGTGCCTGCACTGCCGTTTCCGGATTGAAAAATCCAAGCTGAAAAAGCTGCTTTGCAAGTTCATTCTGCGAAGCTTTGGAAAACGGCGATTTCTTCGATGCCGTGCATACTATATCAAAAAAAGGCTTCTTCGTCCCAAGCTGCACCCCAAAAAGCTCCCTGCTCTGCTCCTTTATGGCAGAGTTGTCAAAAGCGTCATATCCCCCGGTTATCCTGAAGCTCCTCGGCGTATCATAAAACTGCCTTATCAGTTCTATTATCAGATAGCACACCTGCTGGAACGCAAAATACGTTCCCTTTATCATATCCCTCGACAGCTTGCTTCCTGCCTCCTGTAAAGCCGCAATGGCGCTTGCCGCCGTAACGCCGTTTGAAACCGACCCCTGAGAAAAATCCCTGTTTCCGCTCGTTTCCTTCAGTTCGTCTATTTTAAAACTCAGTGCATTCATCACCGAGCTGTCCAGCGGCTCTGCCTTAATCTCCCTTATATCCTCATCGCCGAGATTTCCCGCAACGTGAACGAACCTGTTTTTTAAGTCGGCAAATTCGGCTTCGTTAACCGCACTGTTCTGTCGGATAAAATATCTCTTTCTGCTCATCATCACCGTATGCTCAAGAACGACCTGCGACAGCTTATCTATATACATCTGTGCGTCACGCATAACATCTATGTATCCGAATCCGCACGGAGTTCCCTCCTGCACAAACAGCGTATCCATAACAAAGGGATAACGGCTGTGTTTATAGAATCCGTCGGCACAGCTTTCATCATCCTCGCTCGAATATATCACCCTGTCGCCGCAGAATTTACAGTAGCAGAGCTGTTTTCTGCCGTTTATCGTTTTCTTGTAGTACCAGTCGACGACTTCGACCTTCGCACTGTCGTCCGTCTTATCCTCCGTTTTGTACTTTTCCACGTTTTCAGTACCGCCCGCAACGCTTTCGGTATCTTCCCCCAAAAGTTCAGGGTACATCAGATTCAGCCGTTCACGGTCAACAAGCGTCACATAGAAAAGGTTTGCGCTCTCCTCAATATCCTTTATACCCGGCTCCCAGAACAGATTCAGAATATCAACGTTTCTTATCGCTATATCTCCCATACCGCCGTCAGCGTCAGGGTCCCATACAACAGCCGTACACATACTGCCGTTCTTGAGCTTGTACCACCAGCCGTCGCTGTACAGCTTTTCGTAGCCACAGCGTTCAAGTATTGCAGGAAGTATCAGCGATAACTGCTTTGCGACCTCCTCGTCGCTTTTTTCTCTCGGAAGCACCGCAGGCTCAGGTATATTGTCCATAGCGTCAGCGTGCTTATTTGCCAACGAGTTGAACAGCCACGCCGATGCCGGCATAGGCCTTGTATCGTCCTTGTCATAACCTATTTCGCCCCAGTGCCTTAATTTCCACCACTGCTCGTTTGACACGATTCTCTTGTCGAGTACCGCCTTCCCCTCCTTATACTTTGCAAGCGTCTGCCTTGCCTTACGCACCTGCTCCTTACCGATTTTCTTCATATTTCTCCTTTCATAATCACATCATATAGAACGATTCCGCTCTTTCGGGCTTTCTCTGTTCAAGAGGATCGTCGCCTGCCGGAATCTCCCCACGCTTTACCGGTGCGGCGATAGGATGCTCCATAAGGACATACCTGCATTCGTCATATATGTGATCCTCCATCGTTGTGTCAATATCCTCCACGTTCTTTTCGTCATACATAAGCGCAGGAATAGTCCTGATAAACTCTCTGCAGGTGTTGAAGCAATAGAACATCGCCTCCCCGTCACTGTTGAACGCCAGCCTGTTGTGGTACTGCATCTTACCCGATATTCTTGCGTTGTCCCCCGGCGACCAAATTATAAAGTAAGGCGACCGTGCCATAAGGTCTGCGACGCTTTCCCCACGGCTTTTATCGAATATTGAAGGGTCTGCGACCCCGTACACATTTCTCCCTCTTATATTCGGATCGTCACGCTCTATTTTTCTGATATTCTCTGCAATTGCCGACGGCTCAAGCCTTATGCCCTCATTCGCCTTATCCGTACAGCCGTAGTATTCCCTTATCCTGTAGATGCACCCTTTAGTATCCACCGCATACCACCCTACCGAAAACGGCCTTGTATACCCGAAATCAAATCCCCTCACTATCTCCCAGTGGCGAGGTATCTCAAACGGCGCTATGACGTGCGTCCATCTTCTGTCGCAATAATGCTCCGGGTCATCTCTCCATTCGGTGAAAACCTGCCCCGTAAAGCTGTTCCAATCCCCGTACAGAAGCGCCTTTCTCTCGGCTGTCGGAAGCATAGACAGGCTCGCAAGATATTCCGGATCGTTTCGCAACAGCTCCTTATTGTCAAATACGCTTGCCGGGATGAACACTCTCGATTTTCTTATGATTATCTCCGCCCCGTCGGGCTTTTTCACCTTATGTTCTTCTATTATCGGTTTCATCGGCTCGCCAGCCGTTATAAACCTTTGCTTTACCCACGAATGACCCGGACCGCCCGGATTCGCCGTGGCTCTGATGTACACTCTCGTGCCTTTTCCGCCCGGCCTGTTTCTCGAAAACATATAACTATACTCATCAAAGGAAAACTGCGTCAGTTCATCAAACCCCACAAAGTCATAATGCTTGCCCTGATAGTTAAGCCTGTCTTTCTTATGCTGCATCGCCCCGAAATAGATTTTAGCCCCGGACGGAAAGCTCCAGCAGTGCTTGGTCTTGTTGTACCTCGCCGCAGGATATGCACCTTTATAAAGCGTCTGCGACCTGTCCTCAAGCTCCGTCAGCTGCGGATACGTTTTCCTGAAAATTATCCCCCTGTAGCAAGCCTTATCCGCCTGCCTGAGCGCCTCCGCTAAAAGTGCGTCGGACTTACCTCCGCCGGCGGCGCCCCCGTACAAAGCCTCATACTCTCCCCTTTGCATAAACTCCGCCTGCCTTTCCTGCGGCGACCATACCACCCTCCTTCCGCCTTTTACATCGTTATCTTTCATCTCAGCAACACCTCCCGTTTTTCTGTAAATCCATCGCCATCCCCACCTGCCTCTCCATCCCCACAACCCTCGCAAAAAGACAATAATCCCTCGCTCCGCACAATGTCCTCGCCTCCCTTGTCAAAGGTGAGGTGCTGTCGCCCGAAAAAATTCGGGCGACTACCGGAGGGATTGCCGCACCAACCCTTCCAAAACCACATCCACCCCTCGCCCCGCACCACCACACTTGGCTCCCTTGTCAAAGGGAGCTGGATTGCGACAAGGCTATTTCTTACTATAAATTGCAACATTCTGCGATTTCATCAACATTAATATCATCTCTGCCCTATCTGTCGCAAGACTGAGGGATTGTCACACCCCCTCTCTCCGCCCCAACCCTTCCAAATCCGCACTATCACACCCACTTTTCGTAGGGCGAGCGTCTATGTGTGCTTATACGCTTTCGCATCCGCACCATTCTTCGCCTCACACCAACATCCTCGCCTCCCTTGTCAAAGGTGAGGTGCTGTCGCCCGAAAAAATTCGGGCGACTACCGGAGGGATTGCCGCACCAACCCTCACCATTCCTACAGCCATCTTAAAAGGACATCCATCTCTCGCCCCGCACCATGTCCTCGCCTCCCTTGTCAAAGGTGAGGTGCTGTCGCCCGAAATAATTTGGGCGACTACCGGAGGGATTGCCGCACCAACCCTCTCCATCCCCACAACCCTCTCAAAACCCCATCCACCTCTCGCCCCTCGCACCACTCTTGCCTTTTAATGAACGCTCTGCCGATTCCCCATCCCCCCTCATCAAAACTCACCATCATTCTCCGTTCTCGCCTCGGGTATCACCACAACTCCTCCTTCGTTTTCCTCATCGTCAACCACGCCGCCGTCCCACTCGTAACCGCATCTGTTCTTCAGCCAGAAGATCTGCGCCGTTGTGCTTGGCATCACCTGCTTTTCAACCGTTTTGACAACACCCAGCTTACCGTCCTTTCCGACCTGCCTTGTGATTTCCGTCTGCGTGTATCCTATCGCACGCTTCAGCAATGCCTCCTCGACCTGCTTTTTTCTCTCCTCGTCACCGTCTTGTCCGTCACTTTGATATAATCTCCTTATTTCATCGTGCGTCAGCTTCCAGTTCCTGAGCGTTGTGCGATGTATCCCGAGCAATTCCGCTGTCTGCACATCGCTGTACCCAAGCTCGATACAGTGGCTGATTTTATCAAGAATTTCCTGCGTGATTTCTATGCCCCTTCTTCTTTCCGTGTATATCTCCCCCTTCCTGACCGTTTTTGCCTTGATTATAACAGTTCGTCATAATCGTACACGTCGTCGCTCCACTCTCCGCAATACTCAACATCGTACCCGCAGGCAGGACAGCTCCTCTCGGTTTCATATGCAGCCGTTCCCTGATATTCTCCACGGTACTGAAGCGTCCGTGTCAACTCATTGCTGTCATACGTTCCTCCGCATCTTAAGCATCTGTACATATATCCCCTCCGTTTTTCTGATTTTTTCTTCATTTTCGAAATCGTGTACGTTTTTTAGTACACAAAATACGCTATAATAGCCTTTAAAGGAATTATCAAGCGTTTCAAAAATGATAACCGTGAAAGCTGTTGCAACTTTCCGTTGTCATAATGATAGCACATGCAGAGCTATTTGTCAACTGTTTGTAGCGTAAATGCATCATTTTCGTTAAACTGCAACAATCTTTGACAACACTTTGTTTCTTTTATTGACAATTCAACACAATGTTGTTATAATTAACTCAGACAACAGAACGTCAATATGAAAGGATGAACCTTAAATGAGCACAAACTCCGGCACAGTTTCAGGCGCATTTTCCGAGAGGATAAAACAGCTTCGTAAAGCAAAAGGTGCGTCACAGGCGCAGGTAGCCGAATATCTCGGCGTAACCAAGCAGGCGTACAGCCTTTACGAAACAGGAAAGCGTGAGCCGCCGTTCGCCACATTATTGAAAATAGCCGAATATTTTGGCACAGACACAGACACGCTTCTTATGAGCGGCGATACCGCAAGGGTATCCGACCCCCGCCTTAAATTTGCACTTTTCGGTGAAACCGAAATAGACGATGATGTACTCGACGATGTAAAACGTCTTGCTATGCTCCAGCTTGAGCTTCGCCGCAGCAAAGAAAAGGACGGAAAGAAGTAAACCGATGCAATGCTCTGAAGGGAGGGCAATGATAATTGGAACAGCTTATAAAAACCGCACAGGATAACGATATACTTATTGTAGATATGCGTATGAAGGGCAAACAGGGCGCTATGAGCCAATGCACCGACGGTATGTGCATTATCGCCATAGACCCTCATAAAGTGAAAAGCATAGCCGACCGAAAAGAAAAAACCGTTCACGAGCTCGGGCACTGCATGACCGGCGCCTTCTATGACGCAAGCTGTCCCGTCATCCCCCGCGGCAGATGTGAACGCCGTGCTACAGCGTGGGCTGTGACCCACACGTTCACCAGAAGAACGCTTATCAAAGCAATCAGAAGCGGCCTTACAGAGCTTTGGCAATTAGCAGATTACTTCAACGTGACCGAGCATTTTATGAAAGATGCCCTGACCTACTACGAGCTTTACAACGGCGAATAAGCATAACAAAAAAGCTCCCTTATGCATTTTTTCGCATAAGGGAGATTTTCGCTCCTAAAAATATGTTTGCCGCCCTATTAAACCCCCACAAACAAAAACGCCGATGATTTTCTCATCGGCGTAATTTATCAGAATCTCCCGGCATCCGCACCGCCTCAGCCCTTATCGGCTTTCTGTCACAGCACCAACCGCCTTACGAAACATATTCCTTCTTCACTATAAGGTCTGATGTTGTGGGATTCGGCACAGGATCGATAATATTATCAATATACGTTACCCCGTAAACAAGATAATCCATCGCCAGCACCTGCATATCGTCAAGCGTTGCTCCCGCACCCACTCTTGCAAGGCCGTCCTTGTCACGGATTTCGCCCTCGAATATCTTCGCCTTGCCTTTCTTTACATAGTCATAAAGAGTATCCGCTATAGTGAGCGTTTCCTTCTTGCAGGCGGCAGAATAAGGTGTCAGCTTCACAAACGCTTCACTGAAGCCTCCGACATAAACCTCCGCCATAAAGTTATCGTTTATGCAGGTTCTCACCGTGTCCGTGATAAACGTAGCCCAGTTGAGATAATACCCTACAAGCCCGTATTTCGGCGCCGAATAAGCCATATCGTTTGTAAAGCCTATCGACCTCATTCCGATCGAATCGCAGTAGTACATACAGTAATCATTCGACTGATACGAGAATATAACATCACAGCCTTTGCCCTCAAGCGTATTTACCGCAGTTTCCGTCTGCGCTTTGGTTTCCGCATAGATTATTTCGACATCCGTTTCACGTTCCTTGTATATCTGCTGTATGCCGAGGATAAATGCGTTTATAACGCCGTTCGAGCAATACATAAGATCGTCTGCGACTATTCCTATCTTGTGAGATGAAGAATTCCACGCCGCTACCGTTCCGCAGATGAACGCAGGCTGATACAGCTTCGGTCGGAACGTTGTAAGGTTCGTGAGCGATGCCGTGCCGCCGTAGCTCAGTATGTATACGTCCTTATCCTTTTTCGCATAGCTGAGCGCCGAGTTTGCAAAAACGTGCGATGCCGATACTATGATACTGCAGCCCTCGTTTTTAAGCGCTTTTACGGCATTTTCAAACTGCGACACCGCAACGCCGTCAACATAACAGGTTTCAAGACCGAGCGCCGTTTCAATATCCTTACGGCTTTTCTCAAACATAAATGTCATGTTGTCCCTTGAAATTTCTTCATTGTATACATATCCGACCTTGGCGGATGTATCAAGCGAATAGTCAGGTGCCGATGAGCTTTCACCCGAGCTTGCACCGTCGCCCGAGCAGGCGCATAGCGTCAGTACCGCCGACAAGGCAAGCGCCAGTATTTTTATATATCTTGATAGCTTTTTCAACTTAAATCTACCTCCGGAAAAATCAGAAAAGACAGCAATAAAATCAGATTTTACAGCTATCTCATTATATCGGATATAATTATAACACATTTTCACAAAAAATTCACCCTCTTTTTCGAAAATTTGTTTTGATTTTTTGAAAATTTGTGATATACTTATATAGTCACAGCAGTACGTTATGCAATTTACACAAATATCCTACTGCACATTTTAAGGAAGGATCTAATAAAAATGAAGAAAAGAACAGCGGCGACAGCCGCAATACTCGCCTGTACAATGATGTTCTCCGGCTGCAGCGACAGCATTCTTACATCAGGTACTGACAGCGGCACAACAAGCGTTGAAAACATCTGGACGGCAAAAGACGACGACATAGTGGCATGGGCCACCTCAGACTCGCTTTCGGATGAAGAAAAGGAATATTATCAGGTCAAATTCAAGGATTTCTATCCCGAGTATTCCTTCACCATAGCAAATTACGGCCTTGACGAAACAAATTCCGCTTATGCCTCCTATGCTCAGGCATACAGAAAGAATATAATAGATATGCTGACCAACGAAAAGCTGATACTCAGAAAAGCCAAGGAGCTGGGACTCGATCAGCTTACCGAAGAAGAAATGGCTGAGGTCGAAAAGGCCTATACAAAGAATCTCAGCGACTGGTACGCCTCATTTGAGAAAAAGGCGAAGACCGCACTCGGCATAAGCGCCGATGATACCTCCGGCACAGATGACAGTGCCAATGATGAAAAGATTCTTGAAAAGGAAAAAGAGCTTTTCAATGAATATATCGCAGGCTTCGGTCTTACCGAGGATACATTCCTGATGTGGCAGACCAACACGGCAATACAGAAAAAAGTCAACGACTACCTTCTTAAAGATATTACCGTATCCGACTCTGAGGTCGATGATTATATCACAAAGCTCACGGCAGAGGCTAAGCAGGCGTACGAAAAGAGCGCTTCAAGCTATGCTGCCGACTCCGAGTACAAAAAGGTATGGATACCCAAAGACGCACGTTATATCAAATATATAGCCGTAGGCATTGCATCATCCGATTATGCCGAGATAAATGCCGCAAGAAACGAGAGCGGCGCAGATGACGCAGAGATCGACAAGAAGCGTGACGAAAAGCTCGCCGAGATAAAGGAAAAGGCTGATGCCGCACTTAAAAAGGCTACCGCAGAGGGCGCAGACTTTGACGCAGTGGTAAAGGAATACAGCAGTGCATATTCCGAATCTACCGCAGGCGAACAGATACTCGTGCTGAACTCAAAGGGACTTATTTCCGATGCGCTTTACGATGCAGTTTTCGCCCTTGAAAAGCCGGGCGATATAAGCGGACTTATCCCCACCGACAGCGGATATTATATCGTAAAGTATGTAAGCGATGCAAAGGTTACCGACAGCGACTTAAGCAATTACAGGAAGACTGTAAGGCAAGAGCTTTTAACCTCACGTCAGAGCGAAAAGACCAACGCTATACTTGAGGAATGGCGCAGTGCCGTAAATTACGAATATGATTACGAAAAGCTGAACATCACCAAGGAAGAAGAAACATCGTCCGATGCTTCCGCTTCTTCAGCCGACAGTAAAGCCGATAATGAAACCTCCTCCGCAGCATCCTCCGGTACCACAACATCGGAATAATATGCAGATAATTGACCGCTCCGTAACAGGAGCGGTCAGCTTGTCAAAATCCGATTTATCATTAAATCGCAACGTATAATGTACCGCCAACACCGCCTGAAACACTTTCCGTACCGACAAAGCATTAATAATTTCGTGACCTTATCAATGCAACTGCTCTAACATTGATTCTTCAAAAAAACGCCACTAACCTGAGATATATGTACTAGACTGCGGACGTGTAGCGTTAAGCGTCCTTGAATTGACAGGATGTACAATGTTCAGGTGGTTTTACGAGTTCCATCAACACCCCGACGGGGTGGGGGTGTGAGTAAGGAAAGAGGGATGCCACGCTGAGCATTGCTTTAGCAATGCTCCCGCTCCTCACGTCGCTCAAGAGGAATAACTGATTTGGGAGAGAACCTAAGAGTATAGGGCTGAGTCTTGCTTACGCAAGCACTCGGACGTTTCGCTCTGCTTCACTGGGCTGTCAAGTCCAGCGGAGCTTTAGCGGAGTGCACGAGCCTTGCGTAAGCGAGGCTCAGACTTGCACCTAGTCTCTTTGGTTCTTTCCCTCGTTAATATTGACAGGTGTACCCACTCGAATAGCGAACCCGAGAAGTGCTGTCCGACAAAAAGAACTATCGGTAGCTTGCTATCGCAGGCAAAGCTGAATGATATAACAGAAGTACTTCAAATATAAGACTTTTTCTACAGACCTGACCGCTCCGTAACAGGAGCGGTTTTTTAAAGGAGAATAATATGCCACTATGTACACTTTGCCCACGCAACTGCCGTATAGACCGCAGTAAAACAACAGGCGCCTGCTCCGTAAAAGGACTTAAAACAGCCAAAGCGTCACTCCACTTCGGCGAAGAGCCGTGCATTTCCGGAACGGACGGCAGAGGCGCAGGAACGATATTCTTTTCCGGCTGTTCGCTGAAATGTATATTCTGCCAGAATATGCCCATAAGCCGTGACGGCTTCGGCAAGGAAATAACACCGAAAAGGCTCGGTGAAATAATGCTTGAGCTTCAGGAAAAAGGTGCGCATAATATCGACCTTGTAACGCCTACCCATTATGCCGATATTATAGCCGAAGTGCTGACAAGCATAAAGTCACGGCTTCATATACCGGTAGTTTATAACTGCGGCGGATACGAAAAGGTAGAAACGCTGAAAATGCTTGACGGGCTGATTGACATTTACCTACCCGATTTCAAGTATGCTTCTCCCGACCTTGCCCGTGAATATTCCTCCGCACCCGACTACCCTTCCGTTGCGGTAAAGGCGATTGCGGAAATGTACAGGCAGACAGGAAAAGTGCAGTTTGATGAAAACGGTATGATGAAAAAGGGCGTTCTTGTCCGCCACCTCGTACTTCCCGGTTGCCGTCACGACAGTATGAAGGTGCTTGATATGCTTAAAGCCACCGTTCCTGTAAGCGATATAAGGATAAGCCTTATGCGCCAATACACACCTTGCGGAAAGGCCCTTGAAATAAAAAATCTTTCAAGAAGACTTACCACATTTGAATATAACTCGGTCACCGATTACGCCGCTCAGCTTGGCTTTGACGGCTACACGCAGGATAAAGAAAGTGCAACCTTCGAGTATACTCCCGAATGGGATTTTGAAGGCATATAAAAACAAATTCGACAGGAACACCCTGTCGGATTTCACTCTGTCGAAAAGCCGATTATTATTAAATTCGCACTGTTAAACATATCACCAACACCGCCTAAAACACTTTCCGTACCGACAAAGCATTAATAATTTCGTGAGTACATCATTACAACTGCACGACAATAACCTTTCAAAAAACCGCACTATCCCTCGAAAATCGCCAACACCCTTGCCTCCCCTCGAAAAAGGGGAGGTG
>OLQL01001441.1_pt1 | contig 19650 bp, 11 predicted proteins | sample 1672971 | NCBI WGS metagenome assembly OLQL01 (sample SAMEA3136742, study PRJEB25190) | human gut metagenome | biome: human gut; feature: human-associated habitat; material: faeces | place: Austria | collected 2013
TCCCCTCCTCGCGTACGCGCCCGTCGGCCCTCCCTCCCCGCCGACGGGCGCGTCCCTGGCGTCGCAGGGGCGCAGAAGCGCCCGCGCTCGACCGGCCGAGCATCATGCGGGAGCAACAGCGCTGCGGGCCAAGCCGATTCGAAGCCGTTATAATGACACGTATGGAGAAGAAACCCACATCGAGCAAAAGGCGCCGCCTCGACAATCTGGAGCAGATGATCCCCTATCTGTTCGCCCTGGGCTGCGCCCGGACCTGGATGACGCTCACCTTCGCCGCCCCGAACGGGCCCTTCCTGGAGCTGCCCTTCGATCCCCATACGGTTTTCGACTACGCCTACGCCGGGTTCGGCATCGCAGCCACGCTGCTCGCCCGGCGCATCGTGCCGCTCAACGCTCATCGCTGGGCGCGATTCGGCTCTCTTGCGGCCATGCTCGCCGCTTCCCTCTGCCTCATCGCCGCACCCGAGTTCCCCTCGGCTGCAGTGCCGCTGGCCGCAGCGGGCGCCTTGCTGGGAGCCTTCGGCTTCTGCGCGATACTCCTCATGTTCAACGAGGCCATCGTGCCTTTGAGCCTCATCCGCATCGCCCTGTTCACGGCTGCATCCCGCTTCATTGCCGTGCCGATGACCTACTTGTGCCAGGGGCTTGCCGGCACGCGCTTCGCCCTCGTGCTCGTGCTTCTGCCGCTGCTGTCGCTCGGTTGCCTCGTTCTGGCCTTCCGTTCCCTTCCGGAACGGGAGCGGGAGGCGCGGCCCTATCCTAAATTCTCCTACCCCTGGAAGCCCTTGGCAGTGCTGTGCATATACGCCTTTGCCTACGGAATGCGAACCGCCCAGCTGCCTGCAGGGGCCGGCGTTCACTCGTCGCTCTCCACCGCTCTCGTCATGGGAGGGTTCTTCATCGTCGTGTACTTTTTCTCCGATCGCTTCTCGGTGAGCGCCCTGTTCCGCTCGCCGCTCCTCCTCATGGTGTGCGGCGTACTGCTCATCCCTGCAGAGGGCGTCCTCGGCACCGCGGCAGCGGGCTACCTCATCTCCATGGGCATGACACTGATGTCGCTGCTCATCTCGCTCCTGTTCTACGACCTCTCCAAGCGCATGGGCATTGCCATCGTGGCGCTTACCGGCATCATGCGGGTGAACACGCTGTTCACGCTGTGGGGCGCCGGCTGCACTGATCTTCTGGGACGCACGGGCCTCGATGCGGGCACCCAGTCCATCCTCGTCAGTGCCGTCGTGGTTATGCTCGTGCTGGCCAGCACCCTCATGCTGCTCTCCGAGAAGGACCTGGCCAGCCGCTGGGGCATCCGACTTCTGGAGACCGAGGATCTCGCCGAGGAGAGCCTGCGGGCCGAGGCTATCGCCGAGCACTGCGACGCCGTGTCCGCGTCGTGCCACTTGAGCCCCCGGGAAGACGAGATCTGCCGCCTCATCGCGAGCGGCAAGACCAACCAGCAGATCGAGCGGGAGCTGTTCATCGCCTCCGGCACGCTGAAGGCGCACATCCAGCACATCTACGTGAAGTGCGGCGTGCACTCGCGCAAGGAGCTCATCGCCCTGTGCGGCGGCGAATGATGCTTCCACTCGTTCAGCGAAGAACGAGGACACGCCTTCGCTCTCCTGTCTTGGGCTCCCTCGTCTCTCTAGGCGTCCGTCTCGTTCACTAGATCGATGAGCTCGCCGCGGGTGTGAATGTCGAGCTTTTGGTAGATGCGCTTCACATGGGACTTCACGGTGTTCTCGGAAACGAACAGGCGCTCGCTTATGGCGGGCATGGTGTAGCCCTGGGCGAGCAGAAGGAAGATGTCGCTTTCCCGCGGCGTGAAGCCGTAGCGCTCTGCCAACACGGCGCATCGCTGGCAGAGAGCCTCCTCCGGCGTGACAGACGCGTCCTCCCCCGCCGCCACAGCGCCAGAAGCTCCCGATCGATTGCGGAACAGAACGATGGCAGCCAGAAGCAGCAGGTACACCGACACCAGCGCGATAGCCGTCAGCGCAATGTCACCCTGCCGCAGCGTCTCGGCGTTGGCCCATCCCACCAGCGTTCCGGCAAGCTGGGCGATGTTGGTCGCCAGGAACGCCACGGAGAACAAGAGGATCGGGGAGGTGCGCGTGCGATGGGAGGCATCGGCGAGCATGCACCACAGGATAATCCCCGCCACCATCGCGCCCACCTGGACGAAGGCGTTCACAATGCCGCCCGCCGCGTTCCAAATGAGCGGTAGCAGCAGAAAACCCGCGGCGGAAACCGGCAGCGCCACCGAATAGACGCGGGTGAGGTTGGGCGGCTTTCGCACAAAAAGCGCCGGCACGAGAAGGCAGCCGATGGCGGCCGCGCTCGCCCAGAGCGACGTCTGCTGGAACGTGCCCAAAGATATGTCCTGAAGGCCGGAGATCTGCAACATGAGGCCGCCCATGAAGCACAGGATCGTCGTGCCAAGGACAGGATGCCACAGATCGCGGAGGATCCCTTTGATCACGGCGGGATCTGTGGCCCAGCCGCCGTCCTCCTCGCCCCGCAGGACAAGGGAGCGCTGCGCAGCGAGGGCCGATGCGAGGAAGAGCGCCGCGGCCAAAGGAAGCGCGACAGGACCGGGAAGCAGTGTGGCGACGAAGTAGAGCACGAGGCTCGCACCGTTGCACAGCGTCACGTACAAGTAAACCTGGCGCAGATCGAGCGTGGCGCAGAACCGCGCCCAGAGAAGCGTCACGAGCACATCGCCGCATCCCAGCAAGGCCCTGGACACTCCCAGCCACACCGTGATCCTGGAAGCCTCTACGGCATCGGCGAGGCTCGCGACCATGGCGAGCACGAGCATGCCGCCCAGCAAAAACGCAATGGCGGCGACGAGAAGTGCCCATTCGAACGACCGCGGGGCGGCCAGGCGCCCCTTCGCGCCGAGGCGCCAGGCCACGCCAACGCACAGAGCGCAGACCCCGATGCGCGCCGCCATGGCGCTGGCCGAGAAAACGACGTTGCCGTCATGACCGATTGCCAAAGAGACGGACGTGAGCGTGGCGGAATGAAAGGCCATGAAACTGAATACGAGGTAGAGAGCATAGCCACCGAAAAAGACGGCGCCTCGGCCCTTGAAACTGCTCAGTATGTTTCTTACGTGATCCATAGATCCCTCCCCACCCCAGTATAGGGTAAGTGGATCCGGCTTTCACGGAAATTGCCGGGGCAGCCGAAAAGCCGCAATACCTCCCTTTTTTTGAAGTCGCGAGCAGCCACCATGTTTCACCTGGGAAAACACAGGCTTCACCTGAATCGGGTGAAGCGGTTGCGAGGCCGCATCCCGAGATTTCACCACCGATCTGGTGAAGATTTTCCCGCCCGATGACCGTAAAGTCGCCCTCGTCAAAGGCGACGCGAGAAGATGCGATCGCCGCCCGTTCCCAAGGGAGGGATGCTATGGAGAAGAAATTCAGCCGCCGCCAGTTCCTCGGCCTGGGCGCCACCGCTGCCGTGGCCGCGGGAGCCGCCGGCCTCACCGGCTGCGCGCCGGCCGCCCCCGCCGCAAGCGAGCCTATGGCCGCAACCGGCACCGATGCGCCGACCCCTGCGGCCAGCACCGCCCCGAGCGAGTTCGTGCCCAACTTCATGGTCGCGCCCGAGGTTCCCGCCGACGTGGCCGAGACTCTTGATTGCGACGTGCTCGTCATCGGGTTGGGCCTGTCCGGCTGCGCCGCCGCCAAAGCCGCGGCCGAGCAGGGCGCCAAGGTCATCGCCGTCGAGAAAGCCCCGGAGCTTGCCGCCGTCTCCATGGCCGGCGACTTCGGTGTCATCGGCTCGAAGATCCAGAAGGACCTCGGCATCGAATGGGCTGGCAAGGACGTCATCGTCAACCAGCTCATGAAGGACATGTGCTATCGCCCCACCCCCGACTTCCTCGGCTACTGGTACGACCACTCCGGCGAGGACTTCGACTGGTTCGTCGAGGGCGCCGACTTCGAGGTGCTGAAGTCCACCGCCGCCAACCAGGAGACCGACAAGCCCTGCTACATCCGCCCGAAGTGCTTCCCGCCGCTCGAGGGCTACGATTACAAGACGGAGTACTACCCCTACTTCCATGGCACCATCACCACCAACCCCAACATGCAGTGGACGCTGGAGGCCGCCGTGGCCGCCGCCGAGGGCATGGGCGCCCAGATGATCTACGGCACCTGGGGCGAGCAGCTCATCGTGGACGACGCCGGCCGCGTGACGGGCGCCTACGTGCACGACGCTGACGGCACCTACACGCAGATCAACGCCAAGGCCGTGGTGCTCGCCACCGGCGACTGGGGCAACAACCAGGACATGCGCGACTATTTCGTGCCCTGGGCCAACGAGTTCATGAGCTTCTACACCACCATGGACGCCGCCGGAAATATCGGCAACACCGGCGACGGGCATCTCATGGGACTTTGGGCCGGCGCGCATATGGAGCTCGGGCCCCACGCGCCGATGACCCACCACATGGGCGGCCCTCTGGGCGTCGACGGCTACCTGCAGCTCAACATCAACGGCGAGCGCTTCATGAACGAGGATATCCCGGGCCAGAACATCGCCGACCAGCTCTCTCGCGTGCCGGCCGGCACCAACCCCATGACCGGCGCCGAGGACTTGCGCTCCTGGCAGATCTTCGACAGCAAGTGGCCCACCGAAATCGACAAGATGCCCGACGGCCACGGCTATGTGAACCACTTCATCCCCGCCGAGGAGGTCGCGAACTATGGCACCGTGCTCGCCGGCTTCGGCCTGGGCTACACCACCCAGGAGATGGTCGAGGGCACCGAAGGCCTCATCGTGGCGAACACGCTGGAGGAGCTGGCCGAGAAGTGCAACCTTCCCGCTGACGCAGTGAAGGCCTCTATCGAGCGCTACAACGAGATGTGCGCCGCCGGCCACGACGCCGACTTCGGCAAGGACCCGCGCCGCCTGTTCCCCGTGAGCGAACCGCCCTTCTACGCTTATCCGTTCGGCAGCGCGGGCATGCTCGTGCTCATGGGCGGCCTCGAGGTGAACAAGAAGCTGCAGCCCCTGAACGCCGAGGGCGCCCCCATCGAGGGCCTTTACGCCACCGGCAACGTCCAGGGCGGCCGCTACCTCGTGGAGTACCCCGTGACCGTGGCCGGCATCTCCCTGGGCACCGCCCTCACCTTCGGTCGCTTGGCCGGCATGAACGCCGCCGGCGCCGACATCGAGGCAACGACCCGCGCCTAGCCCATCCCGCCGCGGGTTGAGAGTGCGCGATCGTTCTCAACCCTCCTCAATCGCGCCATTCCCGCAAGCGCCCGCTGCCCCTCCCGCAGCGGGCGCCACCTGTTACAATGTGCTCTAATGGTTTATCCGCGCTGTCGCGGAGAAATCATTAGAGCCCAACGGGCGCGGATTGCGGAAACGTGAAGAGGGTCCATGCAAGGAGAGACTATCGTATTCTCGCGGCAGATGATGACAGTCATCATCGAGCACGTGCGTCTTGCGAGCAGAATCATCAAGGAATCCTCGGGGCTTTCCTACAACGAGTTCACGCTTCTCTATCTCCTCCTGGATTCCTCCGAGCCTCTTTCGGCCGAAACACTTGCCGATTTTCTCATGATTCGCAAGGAAACCGCCACGGATCTGCTCTTGCGCATGGAGGACAGGCACCTTATCGTGAAAATGCCTGATGACGCAGATCGGCGTGTCATGCACTGCGTCTTGAGCCGCGAAGGACGCAGCCTCACCGCTCGCTCTTTCGCTGAAGTCGAGTCTGCACTCAGCGAGGCGTTTCTCCATTCCATGGATGACGCGCGACGGCACCTACTTATCTGGAACGAGATGTTTCACACTTGCAATTTTCTACGTCCCCATCCCCTGTCTCTCACTCCCGGTCTCGCATCGTCAGAGCGCCTGTTCGGACCCGATTATTTCGTCTACTGGAAGGCAATGGTCGACTTGTGGAGCAGGGAGGCGCACGAAAGCGGAGGGCTCTCGCTCGCTGAATATCGCGTCCTCGACCTGCTCGACGAGTTGACCCGGGCGAATCCAGCAGAAATTGCCGAACGGCTTCTTCTCACACGCAGCGCCGTCTCGCAGGCAAAGTCGAAACTGTCCCAACGAGAGTTGCTCTCCGCGGCTCCCGATCCCTTCGACGGCCGCGGCACTATCCTCAAAATCAGCCGTTCTGGCGCAAAGCTATCTGGCGTGCTCAGGAAAGCCATGGCCGCCGTAGCCCAATCGGGCCATACCGGGCTCTCGGATGATGACATTATGATGCTCAACGCTTGGTATATGCGCATGTATGCTGCCTATCGCTCAAGTCGAGCATAATCACACCGACGTTGTTAACTATCTAAAGGTACAGTATTAACTATCTTTACATTTACCAGGACTTTTTCTCAAAATCTGTTTCATTATTCACTTATTGTTCAAACTATTTTTCCTTCGTACCATGCGTCTTGCATGATCAATGAAGCATGAAGGAGGAATCATGGATCTCGGGAACAATTATATGGGTTGCGCTGATTTAGAGAATGGGGAAACAGCGCCTACAAGCCTCACGCGACGAGGCTTCATGTCAGGCGCGGCAGCCCTAGGTATCGCGCTTGCAGGAAGCCTCGCCGGTTGTGCGACCGAGAGCACCGGGCCGGAGAAAGCCTCGAAGGACAGCACTGAAAAGACAGGTGCTGGCACGGCGGCTCCCGACACCATCGACGAGACGGTGGACGTCGACATCGTAGTAGTGGGTGCGGGAATCTCAGGGCTTTCTGCCGCCGTCCAGGCGTCGGAGAACGGAAATACCGTCCTCGTGCTGGAGAAGGCGGCTGCCGCAGGAGGCAATGGCGCGGGAACTGAGGGCATCTTCGCCGTCGGCAGCTCTCTGCAAAAGGAGCAGAATATCGAGATTGATGCAGTCGAGATCATTCGCACCGAACTTGAGGAGTCTCAGTGGCGCTCAAGTGGAGCATTGTGGTATGACATGGTGAGTCACTCGGCCGAGAACCTTGACTGGCTCCAGAACAATGGGGTCACGTTTAGCGGAATCGTCGACAACTACGGAAGTGGACTGTTCAACACCATGCACTGGTGGGCCGACAACGCTGGGGCCGTAGGCTACGTGCCCGCCATGCAGGCGGCAGCAGAGGCAAATGGTGCAACGTTCCGCTTCGCGACTGCCGCGACTTCGCTCGTCATCGCCGAGAATGGGACGGTTGCTGGCGTGTATGCCCAAGACGAAAGCGGCCAGGTGCTACAGGTAAATGCCAAGGCGGTCATCCTTGCTTCAGGTGGTATCGGCGCCAATACCGAGCTTTTGCCTGAAGCGGGTATGCCGCAAGACGCACTTGATGACATGATCGTCATGTGCGTGCCCACCGTGTCGGGCGACGGATTCACCATGGCTCGTGCCGCAGGGTGCAAGAGCTACCTGCCCAATGCTTCTATTCAGTCGTTTTGCGCCATCGAGGGCTTTCCCATGGACACCGAGCCGCCTTACAGCACCTTAAACTGCGGTAGCGCTATCGCCACTTGCGGTCTCGGCATCTGGGTAGACCAAGACGCCCTGCAATTCACAGACGAGTCTATTAGCCTCACCTTTAATGTAGCGACACCGGCCATCACCTGCATGGGGAATCGAGAAAGCTATGTTATCTTTACCCAAACCCTTCTCGATAACCTATCCACCGATCCCGCGGACAAGGAATACCTCGACGCCGCTCTCGAGACCACGCTGGGAAAAAGCGTCTTCGAGGCTGAAAGCTACGAGCAGCTCGCAGAGCTCTGCGAGCTGGATCCCACGGTCTTAACTGACACTATCGAGATGTACAACGGCTTCTGCGCACAGGGTTTCGACGGCCAGTTCGGCAAGCCAGCCAACTTTCTCAGCCCGCTAGCCGAGCCGCCCTATTATGCCGCGAAGATCTCGAATCTCTTCATCGTGGCGGACGGCGGCATAGCCACAAACATCCGCGCCGAAGTGCTCAATGACGAAAGGATGCCCATTCCGGGCCTGTACGCCGTTGGCCTCGACGGGGCAATGCTCTGGCACAACGTGTATACGCAAAACATGCCCGGAACGTGTGTAGCCAACAATGTCCACACTGGCCGCAATGCCGCTAACAGCGCAAAAGAGTACATCAAGGGCACTGTCTAAAAAAAATTAAGAAAATCGCCCGAATTTCTCCGGACCTCGGCAAGCGCTCGCTGTTCCCTCCCGCAGCGAGCGCTTGCCACTTGAAGACGGCGCACACCGCTAGAGCGCATCCGTCAAGTCACCAAGACTTACGCAGAAATTCACTGCCCTGTTATTTCTCCGTGCCGTCGCCGAACAGGAGGTCGCGCTCGTCGCCGGGGAGCTTGGCGCGGGCCTGCTCGCGCAGGTTGTTCAGGCCGGCGAGGTACTGGCGGTACAGCACCACCGTGAGGTAGCGGCCCGCCGGCGTGAGCGTCAGCTCGTCGGCGTCGTCGGTGGCAAACGCCCCGTTGGCACGCATGAAGGCCATCTCCACGGGCAGTCCGCGCTCCACGGACACGCCGAAGTCGCGCTCGAACTCGTGCTTGTCGAAGCGCAGGCTATACAGCTGCAGCAGAAACTTGTAGCGCATGAGGTCGCGTCGGGGCAGGTCGGTCTTGCCGAGTAGTGGCGTGACGCCGGCGCGCACCAACTCGCCGTATTCTTCCAAATTGAACGTGTTCACGAATAGGTTGTCACCCAAATGCGTGATGGAGCCGGACCCGATGCCCACGCACTCCTCGTAGGACACGGCGTACTCGTCCACTTCCAGATGTTGCTTGCGCTTAAGGTTCTCGTCGAGCCGGTTGAAGGTCCACAAGGTACGGCGCTCGAAGAAGGGCGCATCACCCCCCGCGAGGATCTCGTCCAAGATATGATAGAAGCGCCGTTCCTTGTCGTAGTCCATCCTCCCCAGCACCTGCTCCATTTTGCGCGTGGTGGCGTGGGACTGGTACAAAGGCGAGAACGTCGTCTGATGGCAGCCGCACAGCGCGATCTTCTCACAGTCGGAGATGAGGATGTCCTCGGTCTGCGTGGGGAAGTTGAAGATCATGTCCACATTGAGCGACTCGAAATAGGGCGCCGCCTCGCCGATGCGCTCGAAGATCTCCTCCCCGCTTCCGTACTTCTGGTAGCGGTCCATCTGGCGCAGAAGCCCGTCGTCGAAGGACTGCACGCCCACCGATAGGCGCTGGATGCGGCCGTGCAGCTTGTCAAGGTACTCCGGGATGAGGTGGTTCGGATTCGTCTCCGAGTTCACCTCCTTCACATGGAAGAGGTCGCGGGCCAGATCGATGGTCTCGCACAGCTCGTCGATGTCCACCGTCGGCGTGCCGCCGCCGACGTACACGCTCTCGAAGTCGTAGCCCTGCGCAGCCAGCATCCGCATCTCCTGGCGCAGGGCCTGGAAATAGTCGCGGGCCCGCTGCTCGCGATAGGGGAAGCGGTTGAAGGAGCAATAGGGGCACAGCCGCTCGCAGAAGGGAACGTGCACGTAAAGCGTGTAGGGGCGGCCGGGCACCGGGTCGGGAAGCGCGCCCTCGGGCACGGGATGCAAGGTCAGGGTCTTGTCGGTCATGGCGCGGACGACGGTAGTGAGCATGCGCTCCGAGAGCATCGATACCTCCTGGGTCTATTCAAGCGTAAGGAGGATTTTAGCACTCCCTTTGGGACAATACCCGACCTTTGCCCTAAGGGTATGCGGAACGCACAAACTCGCCCCGCCGCCGCGCGAAGCTAGAACTGCAGCCACCCACTTCCCGCGTCGCACGCATTCCCGAGAGAGGGTGTGGGACGTTCACGCGAGCGCCGATCTTCCTACGCCGCCCTGCTCGATGGCGTCCAGCAGCCCCTGGCGATCGTAAACGCCTAGCTTGCGATAGATATTGCTCACATGGTGCTTCACGGTGCCCTGGGCGATGGAAAGCTCGTCGCAGATGTAGGGAACGGAACGTCCCCGGGCCAGCAGCACGAGCACCTCGGACTCCCGGTTGGTGAGATGTCCCATGGCAGCCACGGCCGCGCACTTCTGCTCGAGGGACTCGTCGGTGCGCTGGGCCCGGGGCGTCACGTAGAGCCGCTGCACGTCGGCCATGGTAAAGAACAGCATGCCGATGATGGCAAGCAAAAGCACCGCGACCAGGCAGATATCGGTACGCAGCTGGGCCGTCCAGAACGGTGCGAACAGAAATCCGTCCGCTACCACCGAACCGACGAGCGTGCCGGCGCGGGTCGTCAAAATCGCCACGCCGAAGGAGAGGGCCACGGGGATGCGCCCCCTGAAGGCGATGTCCGTAGAGACGAGCATGAGAAGCATATCGAGGCAGTAGACGCCCATGATGATGAGCCCCGACCCCAGGAAGGGATAGACCGCGGGCTGCAAGAGCAGAAGGACGATCCCCGCCACCATGGCGGGGATGACGGGCTTGTACAAGGTGAGGGCCTCGGAGGGGGACGAGGTCACGGCCATGGAAAGCGTGATGGCGCCGATACCGCCGCCGGCCAAAAGAAGCGATTTCGCCATATGGAACTCGTCGCCCTCGGCGAAGGTTCCCACGATGCCCTGGGTAAGACCCCAGATAACGCTGATGATGAAGAGGCAGACGAGCAGGCGCGCCACCGGTACGGTATGCACATCAAGAGGCACCACCGACGGCTCGCGACGCGGCTCGTGGCGACAGGCGTAGAGCACCGCCGTCGAGATGATCGGCAGCAACGTCGTGGCCATCACGGCTACGGGTTGGGGCATGAAGTAGATCAGGAAAAACAGCACGAACGCAAACGTGTAGGAGGCGTAGAGATGGCGGCCAACGCGACCAGTGGCCAACGCGCTCCACAGCTCGCCCCACATAATAAGGAGAAGGGCGTTGCCGAGGGAGGCCGACGCTGCAGCCATCACGAACACACCAATGCCGACGATTCCCTCCAGAAAATGCAGGGCAACAGGCATGGCGAGCGTACCGGCCGCCATAAGCGCCGCCGAGAGCACGTAGGAAGAGCCGCGTCCCGCGAAGGGGGCATAGCGGCGCGAGGCCACAACGACGGCCAGATAGGCCGCCGTCATAAGCACGAGCAGAATCAACAGGGCGTTCCCTTGGTCGAAGAGTTTGCCCGAGGTGGGTGCCACGATATCCGTGCACATAGCCACGATCTGCCACGCTTGCCAGAAGCCGAGCCCCAAAAGCCGCCAATCGGCGACGCGATCCGTCATCGCTTCCCTCATCGAGCGCCCCTCCCAAGACCTTCCGCGAAAGCCGCGGCCGCAACCGCGCCCTGCAGCATAGCGCACAGTCGGCCTTCTCGCGGGCCGAGCTGTTTCCTTCTCTTCCAAAACTACCAAAGTACTCAAAAATGGCTATGGGCCACTTCGGCTCATTTTTGCCCGAACGGGGAAAATGAGCCCCTTCGGCAGATGAATGGCACCTGACGTTTTGTCAGTCTATAGGGCGGGAGGACAATGCCGAGACGGGAAGACGCAACCGTTTCCGATCGGTGTTCCCCTAAGGACAGACGCGAAGCGGAGGGCTTCGCGCTGAGAAGAAAGGGAGATCCTATGACCGACATCAATGCCAAGGGTTTGTCGCGCCGCGCCTTCTTCGGCCTGGGCGCCACCGCCGCCGCAGGAGCCGCCGTGGCCGGACTGGCCGGCTGCTCCCCGGCGCCCCAGAGCGATGCCGCCGCGCCCGCAACCACCGGCGACACCACCATGCCCGCTACGGGCACCGCGACCTACGAGTGGGAGATCGCGCCCGAGCCCATCACGGACATCGCCTCCACGGTGGACACCGACATCCTCGTCATCGGCGCCGGGCTTTCCGGCTGCGCCTGCGCGGCCGCTGCGGCCGAGAAGGGCGGCAAGGTGACCGTCGTCGAGAAAACGGGTAGCTTCAATGGGCGCGGCGGCGGCTTCGGCGCCATCAACTCGCGCTACATGGAGGCCCAGAACATCGTCGTGGACAAGGTGAACGCGAAGCAGCACTGGATCGCCCAGTGCGCCAGCCGCACCAACGAGGATCTTATCGTGAAGTTCTTCAACAACTCCGAGGAGGCCTCCAACTGGCTCATCGACAAGTGCGAGGCCCTGGGTGGCTCCGCCATGGTGGGCGCGTTCTACAGCCACGACGACGTCTACGCCGAACAGCCGGGATACCATATGCTCATGATCCCCGAAGAGGCCGGCCTCACCTCCACCGGCTTCGCCGGCGCCGAGCTGTGCTACCTCGATGCCGTGAAAGACGGCGCCGAGTTCGTGTTCGACTCCCCTGCCGTGCAGCTCGTGAAGGACGACTCTGGCAAGGTGTGCGGCTGCATCTGCGAGACCTCCGAGGGCTACGTACAGTACAACGCTGCCAAGGGCGTCGTGCTCGCCACCGGCGACATCGGCGGCAGCCCGGAGATGTGCGAAGCCTACGCCCCCATCTGCGCCGAGTACGGCCAGCCCCGCAGCCAGTACACCCCGGCCGGCGTGAACACCGGCGACGGCCACAAGATGGGCATGTGGGTCGGCGCGCAGCTGCAGGATCTCCCCTTCCCCACGATGATGCATCCCCAGGCCTTCTGCTGGTTCCACGGGCCCTTCCTGTTCGTGAACGACAACGGCGAGCGCTTCATGTGCGAGGACACCTGGGTACAGGGCAAGTCGCTGGCCATCAACAAGCAGCCCAACGGCGAGGCCTGGTCGGTCTTCGACGCCAACTGGCCGACGGACCTCGTGAACGGCCTGCCCTACGGCGGCGGCATGTTCTGGGACTCCTTCCGTCCCTACGGCAGCGATCTTGAGCTGGCCCCCGAGTACTTCAAGACCCAGATTCCGCTGTACATCGAGCAGGGCATGGCCTATGAGGCCGACACCATCGAGGAGCTCGCCGGCAAGATCGGCTGCGACGCCGCGACGCTCACGGCCACGGTGGACCGCTACAACGGCATGTGCGAGGCGGGCGAGGACACCGACTACTACAAGAAGCCCGTATTCCTCACGCCCGTGAAGCAGGGCCCCTTCTACGCCCTGAAGGTCGGTCCGGCGCTGCTCGCCGTCTGCGGTGGCCTGAAGTGCAACAATGACTTCCAGTGCCTGGATGAGAACGGCGAGGTCATCGAGGGCCTCTACGTGCTCGGCAACATCATGGGCGACATCACCGCCGTCGACTATCCCATCAATGTCGCCGGCAACTCCCACGGCCGCTGCATCACCTTCGGTTACCTGCTCGGCCACGAGCTCGCCGAGGCCTAAGCGCCCGCGCGCGAAACCGCTTACTCCGCTGCGGCCTCCCCCTCCCTGCGGCTGCAGCATTCCAGCTAGAAAGGCTCTCTTCGGAGAGCCTTTCTCTTTGTTTCTGCCCAAGCGACCCTGCCATGCTGCAGTCTGGGTGAGCGGCGGCGTATTACATTTGGAAAATGTGCTTTTCTGGAAGCTCTGCTCCGGGGAAGCTACGCGGCCTTTCAAAAAAGCACATTTTCCAAGTCGCTCTCGACCTTTGCTGGGACAGCTTGAAGGGTATTCCGAGAAAACACCAGGTCAACGTCCTATGAAATCTCTCGACATTGAAATGCGAGCCGAGAACCATCCACTTCAATCTGGAATATGTGCTTTTCCGGAAACGCCGATCTGGAAAATGTGCTTTTCTGAACGCATGACTCGGGCTCATGCAGAATTCAGTCCAAAAAAGCACACTTTCCAAACGAGGGCACCACTACCGGCCAATCCAGAATTGTCTTCCGGGCGAACAACCTAACTTACAAACGCGAGCGGCGCAGTCCTGTCCTATTCCGCATTGACCACGCAAGGGACGAGCTCAGCGGACACCGCAATCGGACCAACCGTCACGACTGTCGCATCATTGCTGCCGCTTTCTCAGGACCGCCTGCTCAACAGAGCTCATAAGCTCTTGCTTAGTATGGACGCCCGTCTTTGCATAGATGCGCTTGACGTGGGCCCAGACGGTGTTCTCGGAAATCACGAGATCCTCTGCGATATAGCGCGCCGAGCGTCCGCGGGCCAAATAGCCCAAGATCTCCCTCTCGCGCCGCGTGAGCCCATTTTCACCGGCAATTACCTCAACGCCGCTCTCTAGAATATCGTCGATCACCCTCAGTTCGCTCTGGATTTCTTCAGCGGAACCCTGGGTAAAGGCGTTCGCTTCGTGCTTGCCCTCGCATTTCGAAGCGTCCTCTCGAACATCGACCCCACTCCGCGCACTCTCATCCGCATCAGTCGTCGACCGGCGCTGAATCTTCCGAAGCCCGAACATGAAGACACCAGCCAACGGATAGATGGCCGCAAAGGCAAGGAGAGTGAGCAAGGAAAGGCCGTAATCAACACTCAGAGCTCGCAATACGCTGCCAATGCCTAGGCCCGCAAGGAGGGAAAGAGCCGAACCTCCCAAATAAGCACCCGCGAGAAGGTAGGCAGAAAGATCGAGGCGGCGCGAACAGTCGACGATGTAGAGTAAGAACACCATGCCGCAGACGTCGTAGCAGACGATCACGACCAGTCCGACGAATCCCCCCAACGCGTCTCCGAAAAAGGGCAGGAGCGACAGAACAACGAGCAACAGAGGAAGGCAGACGCGATACACCGAAGTCGGATGGGGGCGCCTGAGGGCGATGAGCGCCATGAGCAGTGTGATGAACGTCGCGATCACAAGTGGCACCCACATGTTCACGTCGCCGACCAAATGCTCCGAACGGGAGCCGAGCACGGCGGTGTGCAGAATGCCGACAACCCCCACAAGGGCAAATACGCAAAGATACGCGAGAGTCAGGTCGCGACGCTCCGGCAAATCCCGAGGGACGCGGATGCGCCTCTCGGGAAATTCCATGCCCTGTCTCTTATAGGAGAGCAGCAGAGCCGAGAGGCACACCGCTGCAATCGGCGCACCGTAGGACCAGAAGTGATCGGCGGCGGCCACTAACGGGATGAGGGAGCATTGAACGACCAGGCCGCCGATGATCTGGATAGCCGATGAGGCCGCGTCTCGTTCGGCGGAGAAGGCATCGAGCCACACGGCGTTGAGGACAGTGGAGGAGAACCCGCAGAGCAAGCCGCAAAGAAGGGCGGTGGCGCCATTGGGGAAGACGGAGAGCAGATTCATCCCACCCGTGAGGAATCCCAGCGATAACGCGACGGTAGCAGGATACTGCCCGAGCGATCCGGGCGGAAGGCGACACTTGCGCACGGCAAGCACAATCAAAGATGCCGTGGCAAACGACGCAACGAGCATGGGAACCATGAAGCTCAGCTCCGAGATAAAGCCGACGCTTGAGATCACCGAACCCATCGCCGTCAGGTAGGCCACGCCGAGCGCCGCCTTGCAAAAGCCGAAACCGAATATCCCCGCCAATGTTTTCGCCAGCCCGTGGGCCATCAGCACCTCCCCTGTCGCAATTCGGATTATTCTACTGCTCGCGTGCGCTCGTCCATAACCCGAATGCCTCATTTTTTACAAATGCGAATACTGCATGGATCTGAACTGGCCTTACTCTGAAAGATACCTAATTTTCGGTCATGGAAGCAGAGGCATCGCTCGCAAGAAATGCACCGATTTTCGGGGTCGCGGCCGCCGCGATTGCGTTCCATACTTCCAAAGGTCCACGCCGCGCAAGCACTGAGTCGCGGCACCAACAATCCCAAAAGGAGGGAATGCGCTTATGAAGCTCAATCGCAGGGACTTTATCATGGGGTCCTTGGCTCTCGGTGGAGCAGCCGCCGTCGGAGGGCTGGCCGGATGCTCCGCCCCAAAGCAGACGCCATCTGATCAAGGAGCCATGCCGGACACCGGCGCCGAGAAAGGGATCCCCGAAATCTTCACTGACGGCAAATGGATCGGCACGGCCATGGGCCACGACGACGACCTGATAGTCGAGGTCGTCGTCGCAGGCGGCGACCTCGCCTCAGTTCGCGTCCTGCGCTGCGATGACACCATCGGCATCGGCACAACCGCAGCGCCTATAATGGCCGCACGAATCCTCGAGACGAAGAATCTAGACGTCGACACAGTGACAGGAGCGACAACCACCTCTATCGCCGTCAGAAACGCCGTCGCAGATGCGATCACGAACGCCGGCGGCAGCGTTTCCTCCTTCAGTTTGGGGACAACTGCGCCGACCGGGGGCGCCCCTCAAAACCTCGAGGTCGATGTCGCACTGGCCGGTGCGGGAACCGCGGGACTCATCGCCGCCGTCCGTCTTCTGGAGGCCGGCAAGTCGGTCGTGCTCTTCGAGAAACAGGACATTGCCGGCGGCTCGATGCCGATGACCTACTCGGGCGTCGCGGCGGCGGAATCGCAGCTGCAATCGAACTATGCGCTGGGACGACACGATGAGAACCCCATGTTCAACAAAGCGGGTATGCTGGCTGTCATGAGCAAGTACCTCGTGCCCGAAAACGACCGTTTCGACGGCGCAATGCCCTATCAGACCGCCATGTACGACAATTCTGGCAAGCTGGTAGACTGGCTGCACGGCATGGGCGTGGGCTTCTACAGTCTCGGAGTGAACCCGGCCTACGGCGTGACCCCCTACCTCGCCCCCGGATGCTACATGGGTGGCTGCGGCTATGCCAAGGACTTCCTTGTCGACCGAGTGGGGGCGCTCGGCGGCCAGATCATCTACGCCACCGAGGTCACCGAACTCGTCCAGGAAGCCGACGGCCGAGTGACTGGTCTTTTGGCCCAGGGCCGCAACGGCTCAAGTTGGACCGTGGGTGCGAAAGCCGTTTGCCTCACCACGGGCGGATTCGCAGCCAACCCGGATATGATCGCCGAGTACTACCCCGAATACGCCGATTACAAGTTCAACTGCGCGCCCGGATCCACGGGCGAGGGTATCCTCATGGGGCAGAAGGCCGGGGGCGCCATCGAGTGCATGGGGCGCGAGCTCGGCGCCTTCCTCTCGACGACGAGCCAGGCAGGCTCTAACTTCGAGATCGCGTTCCTTTATCAGACGACGCCGGGCATCATCGTGAACGCCTCGGGCGCCCAGTTCGGAAACATGATGTCCGACAACCACGGTATGCTCGGCCGCGGTCTGCGCGATGCGGCCAACGGGGGCGCCTTCTTCTACATCACCGACGAGTCGGGGCGCATCACCACCAACAAGAACGAGCTGTACGCCATGGACACCTATAAATGCCTGGAGCATCGCGGCGACATGGTCCATTACGACTCGGTCGAAGAGGCGGCCGAAGCGCTTGGCCTGCCCGAGCTGGCCTCCACCATCGAGACCCACAACGCCCACGCCCTCGCCGGCGAGGAGGACGAGTTCGGGCGTAAGAATCTCCCCTACATCGACACCTATAGCGGCATCTGGGTCATCAGCTGCCTTCCCACCTTCTACCTCACCACGGGCGGCCTTGCCATCGACACGGCCGGTCGGGTGCTCACCGAAACCGGAGAGTCGATCGCGGGCCTGTACGCCGCCGGCGACGTATGCGGCTCCATCGAGGAGAAGGACGGCCGCCCCTACGCCATGGGCTTCGATGCGGCCATGAACTACGGGTATCTCATGGCAGAGGCCGTCATCGCCGATATCTAGCAAACCGCAACCTGAGAAGCCCCCTCCTGCACCGGAAGCTCAACGCTTCCGGTGCTTCTTTTCCAGAAGGGAGGCGCCCTATTCGGTGTCGCCCACGTAGGGGGCGAGCACGGCAGTAAGGACCTTCAAGTGGGCCTTGGAGCGGTTCAGGCAGGGGACGTAGATGAAGGCCTCGTCGTCGGCGCGGTCGCGATGAGCGCCGCGGCGGAAGTCGTCGGCCGCACGCTGACGGCGACGAGCGGCGGCCAGATCGGCATGGGCATTGTCGCATCGGGCGGCGGCTTTGCCGGTGTTCTCCAGGGCGCCGGGCTCCTCGGCGGCGTTCACCTCCAGGCCCTCGAGTACCGCCCGGTAGAGGGGCTCCAGCTCGTAGGGCACGTCGTAGAGCGTTTCCAGGCAGTCCACGGCGAAGTTCGGGCACACCATGAACAGGCGGCTGCCCGGCTCGGCGGCCTGGGCCAGGCGCACGAGGGTGGGCCGGGTGAAGGGCGACAGCCACGTGCGGCCCTTGTCGAAGCGGCTCTGGTAGCTGATGGTCCACGACCGGCGGTCGAGGCCCAGCTCGCCGGCCACGGCCAAACTCGTGGCCCCGGTCTGCAGCTCGTAGGTATCCCCCGCCTCGATGTCCTTCAGCGGAATGGAGTGGAACGAGAACAGAAGGCGATCTCCCGACTCTTCGGAAAAGCCCGCGTTGCGGATGGAGGCGGCCACGGCCCGGACGTAGGTGGCGTCCTCGCCGTAACCGTCGATAAGGCGCACGTCGCCCTTGAACCTCGCGCGGCGCACCGCCTTGGCCACGCCGTCGCTCACCGAGCCGGTGGTGGAAAACGCCGACTGAGGGTACATGGGCAGAACGACAAGCTCGGTGCAACCCTCCTCCTTCAGCTCTCTCACGGCCTGCTTGAGGGAGGGCTTTCCGTAGCTCATGCCGGCGCGCACGACCACGGGCAGCCCCTGTTCGGCGTAGTGCTCGTTCAGCCCGCGCTCCAGTGAGGCGGTGATGGCGATGAGCGGCGAGCCCTCCTCCGTCCAGATCTTCTCGTACTTCTCCGCCGAGGCGCGCGAGCGCTTGCGCAAGATGCTCGTGTGCAGAAGCGTCCACCACACCGGGCGCGGCATGGGGCAGATGCGCGGATCCATGAGGAACTGCGACAGGTACTTCTTCACGGCCTTTTTCGTGGGAGCCTCCGGGGTTCCCGTGTTCGCGATGACGACGCCCACCTTGCGCGGGACGGGGGCCTGCCTCTTACTCATCGGGTACCTCTCCTTCCACGGAAGGGACGGGCGAGGCGGCCATGAGCTCGGCCACCTCGCGCCCCGCGTCGGTCTTGCCCAGCGAGCGCTCAGCAAGCGTGTCGAGCGCCTCCTGCAGATCCCGCGGCAGGTTGTCGGCGAAGGCCATGGGCTCGCCGGTCGTCGGGTGCTCGAAGGCGATAGTGTAGGAGTGCAGGAACTGTCGGCGCAGCCCCAGCTGGGCCCGAGCGTCGCGGGGGCCGTGGGCGTTGTAGACCGGATCGCCCACGATAGGATGGCGCGTGTACTGCATGTGCACGCGGATCTGGTGGGTGCGCCCGGTGAACAGCTTGCACTCGATGAGACTGTAGCCGTCGTCCTTGGGGCCGGCCTCGAAGCGCTCGAGCACGCGAAACGTCGTGATGGCCTCCCGGGCGCTCGGCACGTCGCGCACGGCCATGCGCGTGCGCTCCTTCTCGGCGCGGGCGATGGGCGCGTCCACCATGCCGGTGTCGTGCGGGATGACGCCGTGGACGAGCGCCAGGTAGCGCCGGTCGACGGCGCGGGCGCGGATGTCCTCCATGAGCGCGTAGCCCGCCTCGTCGGTCTTGGCGGCCAGCATGAGGCCGCTCGTATCGCGGTCGAGGCGGTGCACGATGCCCAGACGGTCGTCCTCGCCCTGCACGTTGCACAGGTTGGCGGCCCCGCAGTGGTGGACGAGCGCGTTCACCAGCGTGCCGTCGTAGTGGTCGACCGAGGGGTGGCACACGAGGCCCACCTGTTTCGACAGCACCAGGAGGTGCTCGTCTTCGAAGCGGATGTCCAGGTCGATGGGCTCCCCCTCCAGCGCGCGGGGGGCTGCCTCCTCGGCCGCCTCGTACACGACGGTGTCGCCGGCCGCCACGGCG
>OLQL01001444.1_pt1 | contig 19620 bp, 21 predicted proteins | sample 1672971 | NCBI WGS metagenome assembly OLQL01 (sample SAMEA3136742, study PRJEB25190) | human gut metagenome | biome: human gut; feature: human-associated habitat; material: faeces | place: Austria | collected 2013
TCAAAATGACCCTATCTACGCCGGTTCCGTCGTCCAAAACGAACTTTAAGAGCTTCTTGGACTTCTTCACCGCTTCGCATTCCTTGACCTTCACAGCGCGGAAATCGGACTTGGAGAACGTGTCGAAATCCACATAGTCGGTGAACAGCGGCTCAATTTGCACGTTCGAGAAGTCGATCGGTTCAGGCGTGACTTCCGCTTTGGGTTCTTCCGCGGGCGCGGCAGCTTCGGGCGCGTTCTGCGCAGCATCCGCCGCCTTCTTGTCGGAATCGAGCGGCTTCATGGTCGGAAAACAAAAAAAGCTTTCATATTTTCGTCCCCAAACGCCTTAAACCTTACCATTCCGTCATATCTCTTTTTTAGCATTTCCCATATTGAATTATAATTTACCATGATGTATCGGCTTAATGGAGACTAAATTGGAGACTTCGGCGAAAGGGTTTCATTGTTTTGAAAGCGAGAAGCTTTCTTTGCTGACAAATTATTATAGCACAGAAATCCCGAAATTTCAAGATGTACGGGCATTTTTGCGCTTCACGGAGAAGAACAAATTTCGACAAAAGCGTATGTCGTTCTCGTTCTCTGATGTGATATAAACATGATTCTTCCTGAAAAGTGCTTTGATTTGAGCTGCCATAGCAAATGGATCTTTGCTGTTTATCTCGCAGTATGTAATACCGTTTTGATTGCATAAGCTTTTCTTTACCGCTTCAATCTTACGGCTATGTTCAAATCCATCGACCACCAAATTAAAATAAGGTATATAAGCATCTACCGGAAGTCCGATTACGTCCGTTGTTCGCAGAACCACATTCAGATTGTTTTCTCTTGCATAATACATCGTCAGCAACTGAGGCAGCGATGCAATAAACTCTGACTCACACTCTTTGCAAGAGCAGTCTCCAAGCGTTCTATCACAAATGGGAGCATTCCAGCTATGCCCGAACTCGCATTTCCACCATGCACGGTTATACGCTGTTCGGAGTATCTTAGTCGGATCAATCTTATTCTTTGAGTAGTCCCACTCTTTCATCAACTCCGGCTCGGTCGATGCCAAATCATTATATCCTGTAATTGCACATCTATTTGAGCAGGAAGGACACTCTCCACCGTTCACTCTTGTTTTGATTTGATGTTTCCATTCGTATCCGCAGACATGACACTTCCACCATACGCTCTTTGTGGATTTATCATTCACCATATCGGGATGCAAATCGCCATTTCGTTCTGACCATTCAAGAGCCAGATCAGGATGTGTCGTTGCAAGATCGTTGAAACCTTTTAGAAGTTTGATTCCGCTACAATAAGGACATTTACTTCCGGATGAGCGCGTAGAGATAAGCGTAAACCACTCGTGTCCTTCGCTGCACTTCCACCAAACCTTTTTGTTTGCAAAAGCCGTAACTTGTGACGGCAGTAATGGAAGATTTCTTTCAGACCATTCTTTTGCCACTTCGGGATATAACGTCTCCAAGTCGTTGAAGCCGGCAAGAACTTTATTATGTGAGCAATAAGGACAACCAGCACCCGCAACGCGGTTTTTAATTACTGCCGACCATTCATGCCCGCACTTTCCTTTCCATATAACTTTCCTATGTGAACCCGGTCCCACCATTGTCGGAAGTAACGGGCTATTCTTTCGAGACCATTCTTTTGATAGGTCCGGTTCCAAAGTTTGAAGATCATTTAATCCGGGAACAATTCTTGCGTTAGAGCATATCGGACATCCCTCGCCATAGGAGCGAGCCTTCGCACTCGTCTGCCATTCGTGACCGCAAGAACCACGCCACCAATACAGCTTATTTGATCCAAACGGAACGCAGTCAGGTGTCAATGGGTAGTTCTTCTCAGACCACTCTTTGACAAGTTCCGGTCTCATGTTTGAAATACTGTTCTCCATACTAAAAGCTCCTTGTCTTTTGCTTTGCTTTTAGTATATGTATTTCGTACTGGTTTGAGAAATGTGCAAATTACGCGAAAGAAGCCACAAGGTACATTTCCTCGTGGCTTCTTAGAGTTCAGGTAAGTCAGAATCCCATTTTTCTCATGGTTATCATATTCAGATCCTGCTGTGTTAGATTGTCAACATCCTCCGGCTTCGTAATATACTTGCTGTACGCAGCGATTTCCTTCTTCTTCAAATCGTTCATGGCGTCCACATAGATATTCATTGTCGTAGATATATCGACATGCCCAAGAATATCCTGAATCACTTTCAAGTTGACACCGGCCTCGCAGATTCGTGTAGCGAATGTATGTCTGAGGACATGGCAACTGAAATCGGGTAAGAGTGTCGGTTCGCTTTCAAGGTCATTTTCAAGAAGCACCTGGTCATTACAGTCCCGCATGATTCTTTTCAATGCTTTATTTAATGTCCCTTGGTGCTGCACCTCACCGTTACGGTTTACGAAGATAAAATCTTCATATCCATCAATACGGGACTTGCTCACAATACCATTTTCCTCTTGATACTTGCGTTCCATTTCAAACGCTTCCCGTACACCCTCAACAATCGGAATTTCTCTTTTACCGGCGTCCGTCTTAGGCGTATTGATGCTGTAATAGGTTCCGAGTTCATCCTGATGGTTGTAATATACCAGCGTGTGATTGACGCTAATCATACCGTTCTCAAAGTCAACATCTCTCCACCGTAAGCCTGTCAGCTCGCCGACACGCATACCAGTGTTCAGCATGATATAGAATACCGGATACCAGTGCTGATACTTCTCGGTTTCTCTGATATAGTTTATAAAGAGTTCCTGCTGAGCCATGGAGAGTGCTTTTCTTTTTTCTATCTCATGACCATGAGCGACTTTCAATTCTTTAAGCATCCTGTCGGTCGGATTCCCGCGAATGTAGTTATCATCCACCGCGACCTGAAACACTTGATGAAGCACATTATGGATATTGTCAATAGTCGATACTTTCAGATGCTTATCGTCAGCCAGAGTATTATAGAATCGCTTTACATCCGATTTTAAGACCTTAGTGACCTTCTTCTGCCCGAATGTCGGTTTGACGAACATCTCATACATGTAAATGTAGTTCTTATATGTGCTGTCTTTTATGCCTCGTTTCAACTCTTTCCAGAGTTCGTAGCAGTCATTAACCGTCAGCCCTTTGACATCCGTTTTAATACCGTCATGTTTATCGGCAGCAAGTTCTTCTTCGATCTCACGGAGTTTATCAAGTGTAGGGGCGAATGTTGAATGGCGTTTCCCATCGGGAGTCGTCCAACGATATTCATATCCGTTTTTCTTTTCTGTTTCTCCGGTTCTAAGCCTTATATGATGGCTGTCAAACCGGACATTCTTTTTCACTGTTCTTGCCATGTTTATTGTTCCTTTCCATTTATGTTTTCCTGTATCCGACCGCCAATAGGATACAGGATTTCTTTTTTTATCTCCAATGTGCAAACGGGAGGAAACGCGGTCTTTTGCACATTTGACAGAAGTATCAGATCGAATATTCCTTCATAAGATATTCGAGCATCTTATCTTTTTTAATAAGTTTTCTGCCGCCCACCCACAAAACTAATTCCTCTTTCTTATTGGAAAGGTCATTCATTTTGTTCTTTCCGATGCCGAAATACTTTGCCGCTTCGATTACGGTGAGCAATGGTTTGTCTTTTAGCTTAATGTCTTTGGTTTCATCAAATTCCATGTTGCACACCTCCCGTCAATCCAAATCCAAAGAATGATGAAGCGCAGCGTTTACCAGCTTCATTTTGGATTTATCGACCGTTGCCACATATTCAAGCAACCGGCAACGATCAATCGTTCTTATCTGTTCCAGCAAAGCCATCGACTTTCTTCCGTTTACATCTCCAAGGCACACATGGGTTGCCAGTGAGAGTTTTTTGTTTTTGGTAGTAAGCGGCGAGACAATAAGTGTCGGGCTGAATTTATTACCAAGATCATTCTGTATAACCAGAACGGGGCGTATTCCATTCTGTTCAGATCCGACATTTTCTCCGAGATCTGCGTAGAAGACGTCGCCTTTATGAATGTTCTCTGTTGATTTTTGAATCATTGTTTTAACCTCCGAGTGTTTAGTCTTTCGATTCCCCTCAATCCCTTACAGCAACTTTTGAGGCCGAAAAACGACACACTTTTTAGAACTTTTTCAAAAAATCTTCTACAAATGATTCAAAGCTCTCTTTCCATCTTTGAGCGGTGCGAATGGTAACACCGTATTTTTTGCTGATTATTGCGGTAGCGTTTCCTTTCTGTCCTTTAAGATACAGATCAAGAAATACTACGCCGTAAGATTTCCAAGAGGTCAGTCTTTCGCGCAATGCTGCCATTTCGGATTTTTCCTCGGCTTCTTCTTCAACATTGCATGAGGAATCAGCAATAATATCCTCATAAACCAAATCCGTTCCGGGTATCTCCTGAGATGTTGATACAAAGGCATACTGCTCACCCAGTTTTCTGTTTCTTTCGCGCATAACATTTTGAGAATGCCACTTATCAAATCCGGGCTTCTCGACTTCGATATACATGCGATCAAGTTCTCCGCAGTCCTCAAAGCAATCACAGGTAAAGTACCGGCGTTCTTCTTGTGTAGCACCACGATTTGTTTTCATGATCTCGTCCCACTGCTTGGGAGTAGCAACAATGAGTTCTTTCTTTTCTGCTTTCGGGTCTTTGTAGATTAAGTATGTGTTTTTCATTTTGGTTCCTTTCCCGCGCTGGCGAGAAGGAACCCTTAACACAGTACAAAGCAATTAAACGCGCAAAAAAGCACCGTCGAATCGAACCAAGATAAAAGGATATTATTATCCTTATCTCAATTCGGCTTCGTACGGTGCTTGAGAGATTTTCAGCCCTTTCGGGTCCTGCTTCGCTTGCGCGATTAAAAGTCGTTTATTTTATTTAATTTTTATCTAAGTGGATTGTGCCGGCTACTGGCTTTTACGCGGTATGTCCTACGCGGTCTTACTGTTCTGAACAGTGCGGTATCAATGACCTCGTTGAACTTACACTTACGGCACTTAACTCTTGTTATATGGTGGTCTCTGCCATATACGTCCATAAGGTAGAAACCGCATACCGGACACTTTATTTCTCGTTTGATAAGCTCTTCTGCGGCTAACTGAGAAAGCGCCAACTTATTCAAGAGTTCGGGATCATACTGTCTTGCTGATTGAGCTTGCATTATGCCAATTCACCTCCAGAACGAAAAGTAGATAAATACTCTTCAATCGGACGCTTATCAAACAAGTCAAGTTCTTTCAGCCTTGTTATTAGGGGCGAGTAATTCACACCCATTGCATCAGCCATTCTCTGAACGATAATCTTCTGTTCCTGTGACATAACATAATCATCGTAGGCAATCACCTTACTTCCTCCGTTGTATTGCTTCAGCAATCTCAGCACGAGGAACTTTGGCATCAGAAGACACGCAGCAGCTCGGTTTCCGAATGACTCATTGATTGAAAGCATTTCTCTGAGCATTTCCGGGGAATAAACCATTTCTGTGTCAAACTCACTGTGAAAAGCTGCATAGGCATCTGTTTGAGCCGGAATATGTTTGGAGAGGACAAAGTGTGCTCCCTCATGAGCAATCGTGAAACGCTTTCTTCCGATTTCAGTTTGTGTTTGCAGGTATTTTTCAAGAACAACGGTATTTTTAGGAAAGAGCACCTGCTTTTTCTCGTTTCCTCGAACCACCCACAGTGGGCGAATACCGTCTGACAAGAACCCGATTCTTCCCGGATCAGGTTCAGCGAATGTCTCATAGACGATAGGAATACCCAGATATTCCGTGACAAAGGCTTCAATGTCCACACAGTGCGCATTTGTATAATGTTTGCGCTTCATGAAGTCCTTTATCATGGCTTCACAGAGGTTTTCGATCTCGCTATAAGTAGTGAATTTTTTCACTGCTCACACCTCCTGTCAAGCCATCACATACCATGTGTGATTGACTCGGTAAATATATTTTTCCGCACTACCGATTATTACCGTGTAGCGAATTCCTTCATACTCATTTGAAGAAGACATACCATGATAAACCACCCGCGAAATTGCGAATCGCCGACCGTCTCTCCAAATGACGGCTTTGGGTATTTGCTCACCGTCTCGGCGAACCTCAACTTCTACATCTACAGGAATCTTGTTCAACTATGTCATGCTCCTTCCTTTACAAGCTCTTTATTACGTGCTTTGCGATACCCTGAACCATAAGTTCCTTAACCAATATGGTTTTTCCAGGGTAAACATCCTCGTTCATATATTCAAGTATTACTCTATGATTATCATCAAAGCCGCCGAATCTTTTCAGCGTGTTCTGATTCTGATCATCGAGGGCGACGACTATATCTCCGACTTCTGCGGTCGGTTGTTTCAAGATGACAACGAGATCTCCCTCAGAGATACCGGCATCTTCCATAGAATCACCTTTGGCGCGGAGGATATAAAAGTCTCCTTTTCCGAAAAGATTGGTCGGGAGATTAACATATTCCTCTACATACTCTTCTTCAGGTTGAGCTTCGCCGCAGGGGATGCTACCAACGATAGCAGCACGGGCAGTATTCATGGTTCGGCGATTGAGTTCCTTAGTATCAATCGAGCTGCCGTCATATTCAAGAAGGCCGTCCTCGTTCATTTCAACAAGATAGCGATATATGGTTGACTTGTTTACTCCAAGTTCGTCACCGAGTTCTTTTAAGGAGGGAGTTCTGCCCACATTCCTCTTCCAGTCATTTACGGTATCGCATATCTTTGTTTTCAGTTCAGCACTTTTTGAACGCATACTCATTACCTCGCTTTGTTCTATCCGCAACGCTCGTTGCATTTATTATTATAGCCATTATCTTGAAAATTTCAATAGGTTTCAGACAAGTTATCTTTCGTCAGCAGCGCATTGTCGGTTTTGAGCGACATTATTGGAGCTGTAATACAAAAAAGCCTCTCAGGGCTCTTTAATAAGCCCCGAGAAGCCTTGATATTTGGATAATAACAGTATTTTCATTTCATTTTTTCTTTTTATGATTCCGTCTGCTTAAAGCATCGCGCAATTTGTTGAAAATCATCTGATTGGGATAATATCTGTAATCAGCAAATACTTCTATTCCGGATTTTTCAAAATGTTCCTTTATTGCTGCAGCACAGGCAGCACTACGACTTTGACCGTGCTCGCACTGACAGATAATGTCCATTCCGTGCTCAATGGCCATATATATAAAATCAGCCAGTTCCTCAACTTCGGGGAAATAAGTCTCGTATGTCAATCCATACTCTCCGAGTATTTCGATATCAATATCATGTATTCCAACTGCAAAGACGCAATCGCATATCCCGTTGTAATTTATGGGTTTATATTCTTTTAACCTTGCCAGCCCGCGTCCATCCTTGGGATCATAAAAGCTGATTACTGCTGTATTCTTAGGAAATCCGGATTCAATCAATACGTTCATTGCTTTACGCGACATGATTTCTACATTAGTTTTCATAGATTATGCTGCCTTCGGTAACTCTTCAGAAAGAAGATCAAGCAAGGTCATCTGTCCGACACAGTCCTCGGTGGCAACCTCCGACTCATCAAAAATAAGAGTGTCAGGATCGGGCAAGCCGTATTTGTTTACCAGATCATCTTTTGCGAGTTCAATCGCTCGTTCAACTTTACCGATGTCAAAAAGATGTTCGGGCAGAGCATATCTAATGTCATCCTCTGAGTAAATATATCCATCTCTGTATGGTGCGTCTTTAGCAATAAGTTCTTCTAAGCGATCTTGTAGGTCGTCAAGCCGCCAAAGAAGCTGCATTTCCGGTGCCGGATAACTCCAATCATAATCATCGTCGATAATGTATGGTAAGTATGTATCATAATATTTCACGAGAATTCCACCTTTCCAATATGACAAGCCTATAACCGTACTTCGGCTGCCAGGAAAAGTTTTTTCACTTCAAGGCATTGTTGAATGACTCCTTTTTTCAAAAATCATAAACAACAACGATAACAAATAACTCATGAAATAACAGACAACAGCATCTTTAAACATAAACGCAATCTTTTATATCTGAAATTTTGAGTAGTGCCTTAAAGGTGACGGAAAGATATTATCCCTCAACTACCAGTTCGTCAACCGTAAGCTGAACAGTTGAATTAACCAGGTCGAGCTGGAGCTGAGCACGGTCTAATTCGCTCTTGCATTTATAGTAATCGTTTTCGACTTTCTCAATGTCATAGTTGACATACCGATAGTCGATGACGGAATTGTTCCGACCGTATCCGAGCACAGTTTCACGCGCTTTGGGGAGTTTGTTCATCATTTCCCAAAGTTTGCTGCATCTCTTAGTCAGCTGGGGTATATAGATTAGAGCCTGATCTACCGTCATGTTGATTTCCGGAACCATAGTCGTTGTGTTGAATACATTGATTGAGTGCTTTAGTAACCGAATCTTCGTTTCGATTTCGTCAATCTTCTTGCTTGTATCCTCATAATCATACTTCGGTCGTACTGTCTCTGGATTCTCGCCCATTGCCGCAAGAAAATCCTTGCTCTGTTCTTCTTTACGCATAACAGAACTCAACTCTTCATTGAGTTTTTTGAGAATCTTAGCTGCTTCTGCTGATGTCAACTGAACCATAATACTTTGCCTCTCTTATTTATAATATTTGTCCGCCAGTTTTAAGGTGATTGCCTCGGTTGCGGGGATATACCATTCCGCTTTTCTGCTGATATAATCTCGAAGTGTTTCCTCCTTAATCATGGATTTTTCGACGATTTCTGAAACCAACATTTCCTGAAGACGGATCATCTCATTCAATTCCTGCTTGATTCCTTCCGTTTTGTCGTAAGCAAATAAAGAGACATCGTGAAACATAAGTGTCGCAGACTCTCCGACAAAGCGTTTTGCTCCGGACAGCCATACCCATAATGCCATACTCATACATGATCCTATGCATACAGTATGTACCGGCGTTTTACTTCTCTTGATAACGTCTATAAGAGCAAGTCCGTCATATACACTTCCACCGTACGAATTGATAAACAGTTGTATGGGTTTTCTCTCCCAATCTTTATATATTTCTTCCTTCTCGTCATCATCAAAATTGATTTCAAAAATGTCTTTGATAATATCCTTGACTGTACCTTGTGATATCCGATCACTCAACAGCAAATCACGCTTGTGATGTTCGGGACGCTTGTCTGCGCTCATATTTTCTTCCAGCTTTCTCTCTTTCTTTATTTACAGGCAACAAGACTATTACTTGTCTGCCTGTATCCATCGCCCGGTCAAATAGGGTACTTATTTCATTTTTATGTTCTAAATGTTCGCCATAGTTTTTCACGATAAAAGGTTTTCGCACATAATGAAGATTACGTATATCCTCAAATCCGTCCCAAAACTCCAATGCTTTCAAATGGCATAAAAACCTATACTGCATTTCATCGTTTGGGATTTCCTGAGGAGTATCTTTGATATATCTGCGCAGCCACAATCTGAACGAATTGGTGTTGGAACAACCGTCTGTTAGTTTGGATAGACTTTTTTGCGGATAAAATGTTTCCTCGTCCATATAGTGATACAGTCTTTCTGTGATTTCAGGATCACAGCCGTTGAAAACCGTCAAATTGTCTTCCTCGACGCAGTGCATCAGATTCAAGCAATATTCAGATGATTTGTCATTTCCGTTAGAGTCAAATGCTTTCAAAGTCATTTCGCTCTTTTTTTCATCGGCATCAATATAAACTGTATACTGTTTATCAGAAAGAAACACGTTTGCAGTGATTCGGGTACCATCTCTTATCCATGATGCAGAAACCGGAAGTTGTGGTTCAACACTTAAAAGTCTGGTCAGTATTACGATCATTTCTTCAACATAGGATGTTTCCATCAGGTGGATATGCTCATCTAATGAAACAGCAAGATGAGCAATCCCCCCAAAGTTCTCAATAGTAATTTGATTGATAGTCATTGCCATTGCAGTTTCCGGTAAGAATTATTCCCGTTACAAGGTAACAAGAGTAATCTTGCATTCACTCTTAATCTTCTTAATATCAACCGCTGACAGGAGTCTCTTCTTTGCCAGGGTAGCGGCAACCTTCTCGAAGAATTCCATATTGAGAGAAATGATTTCTTTAGCTTTTCGGTAATACTTCTCAACTTCAGCGGATACGGCCTGTTCCTGCTCCGACCAAAGACGCTGAGAGTCTTCGTATCGATTATTGTGAAGATGGAGTCCACAGACACAGTTGTTTACAACAAGATCCCTGGTTCTATCAAATGCAAAATCAAGATCCCGATCGCACCCGGCATCGAAAATACCGAATTTCTGTTCAATGGCTGCGACTCCACCCAAAGCACCTATAATACGGCTCTTGCTCCAATATAAAGGTGCAAAGCTATGGTCATTGTAATAGTCTGTAAATCCGCCGCTCTCACCACCTCGATTGTGAGCAGAAACAAGGGTAATACTTTCAGGGCAAAGAATCTCTGATACGACCGCGTGGCCAGCCTCATGATAAACAATTTGCGACAGAAATTTTGTGGAGTCTTCCAGAGAGTTATTCTGCTGGGTAGTCTCACATTCTTCATCGCAATCATCATCGTCATAGTCATCGTCATAGTCATCATCATAGTCGTCATTATTGCCGGCAGGAACATCAAAGATTGTTCTCAAGCAAGCTTCCATGAAATGGTCCATGGTGATTGCTTCTGCGCGTTCAAATCCGGCATACAGACCGGCTTCGTTAATGACAGTCTCAAGTTCGGCGCATGATCTTCCGTCCATAATTCTTGCAATAGTCCTTGCATCCACACCGTCGACAAACTTCTTATCTTTCAGATAATGCGCGATGATCTTCTCTGCGTCTTCTCCTCGCGGAGCGCTGACTTCGATCTTGCGGTCAAATCTGCCGGCACGTCTTAAGGAATGGGGAAGACATCTGATGTTGTTAGCTGTTGCAAGAACAAACACCTGTTTGCCTTTAACCTCATCAATGCAAGACTGAACGGTAACGTATTCCTCGGCATCAGGATGACGTTCGTCGCCGTTTGTGAACTTGTCCATGTCGTCAAGATAGACGATTGACGGAGCGTTCTCAGCTGCTTTATCAAAGGTTGCTTTGATTTCCTTAACAAAGTCACCGTTGGGTTTGTCCTTACGGCAAGTAAATACCTTTCTTCCGCTTTCCTCAATGATGGCACTTGCCATCAGCGATTTCCCCACACCGGGTTCGCCATAGAGCAGCAAACCATTCGGAGCAGATACTCCGAGGCCTGCATAGACATCCTTGTTCTTCAGCGTATCACTGATTTGTCTGAGTTCTTTCTTGATTGCCGAGTAGCCGATAATCTTATCAAATGCGTTCATATTAGTAACCTCTCTTCTTTATTTCTGAGAATAGTGTAACAAATGTAATGCACCGTTTATGGTGCTTTATGCGACGAATCCGATGCGACGCTTTTCTTGAGGTTTTGCCTTTGGTTCTGCAATGTCTTCGGCTTTGATTGTTACAACATCTTCTGTAGTAATCGAATCAAAGTCTGCTTCCATCAAACGTGTTGCTTGAGACATTCTTGCCTGTTCCAGAATATTTCTCACATATCTTCCATTACCGAAGTCGCTCTGCTGACGTGCTGCATCGAATAAAGTTTCGAGTTTTACAACCGCATCCTCAGAAAAACTTAAACCTTTATTCTTTCCGATAAGTTTTGCGATACAGCACAGTTCTTTGGAACTGTAATCTGCAAAAGGCACATGAAATGCAATACGCGAACGCAGGCCGGGATTCTTCTGAAGAAATCCTTCCATCTTATCCGGATAGCCGGCAAATATGACAACCACATCGTCACGATGGTTCTCCATTTCCTGAACTATCGTATTGATTGCTTCATCACCGTATAATCCGTCACGGTCTTCTACAAGCGAGTACGCTTCGTCAATGAAAAGAACGCCTCCAAGTGCCGCTTTGAACTTGGATTTGACCGTAGGTGCTGTCCAACCGACATACTTACCGACAAGATCAGCTCTTCCTACTTCGATCAACTGACCTTTAGAAAGCAATCCGTTCTCTTTCATAATTCTTGCAAAGAGTCTCGCAACTGTGGTTTTAGCGGTACCTGGATTACCGGTAAAGACCATGTGCATCGCCGGTCTGTCTCTCTTTACGCCCTTCTCTTCGTAAAGCTTTTGCATCTTGTAATAGTTCAATGCCTTCTGTATTACTTGCTTAGCATCCGACAGGCCGATCATCTCTTGCAGCTCGTCGTAGGCGGAGCCTTTCGGAGCCGCTTTGATAACTTCTTTCTTTGCGACTGCAATATCTTTGTACTGAGGATATACAGATGTTTTCAATTTATTGTTGAACCAATCGTCAAAGAGATTATGAAGATCGGGAGCAAGATAGCCTTTATTATCTTCAAGTTTGTTGAACAGTTTCTTGTCTGTACGGACACCTGCGTTCTTTGCCAGCATGGAAAGGAATGCCTTTGCTCTTTCGCCGTCTACAAACTCTTCGAGAAGTTCAATCATAGATAATGTCCCAAGGTTTTCGTAGAAAAGGCTTTTCGCTTTTGCACATTCTCTCGGAAGGCAAATCACGGTCAGCACCTGATTCCTATACCGTTTGGCATACTCACAGATACTTTCAATCGTTTCACTATCACAGAGCGCACGTTCATCTTCTTCTGAATCGTCATTTGCGAGATAACGCACGACCACAGCACCGCCCGAACTGACCTTGTATAAAGTGTCATAAGCCATTTCCGAGAATCTTTCTCCCGGCCTGAAATCCAGAAAGGAATAACGTCTGCTGCTCAAACGATTGTTTCCGTATAAAGCCTGAAGCAAAAGCTTATATACATCTTTCCGTGTATCCCTATCATCGGTCTGGATCATGTAATGTACCGGATGTCCATACGTTTTTGAAGTTGGCTTTTTGGAATAAATGCGATCAAGTTCCGGGATGAAAGTCTCATTTAACAGGTACTTCCTCGCCGATTCGTAAATCTTTTCCTTGGTGCAATCTTCGATAATATTATCTCCAAATGCAATTCCGCGTCCGCGTCTGCCGGTGATTTTGTCAAGGCCGAAGCGTTCCATGATGTCATCGTCATCTTCAATGTAATCCCTACAGTTTGCTGCCCCAAGTAGGTTTTCTATACCACTGAAAGTGATTTCGTTTACCGCTACATCTTTCATCGTTAAATCAAGATATTTGAAAAATTCCGCCAGATCTGATTCAACCTTGTTCTTATTGTCAGCGATTACACCCGCAGTTACAACGGTGTTGTCAATCTCAGAAATAAAGTAAAATGAATTGTTGGAATGATTACGGTTGAATTCTTCGCTCTTCATTTCAATCTTTCTCTGATTTTCTCTTCTAACTCGTCTATCTTCTTCCGGGGCTTCGTTGGCTTCCATTATTCCTGTAACCTTATAGAACAGCATTGCAAATCCTCCATCATTAAATCATCTCAACGTGTCTTACTATAATATTTATACCACAAGTAATGCACCAAAAGTGGGAGGTTAGACCTCATGGAGTTGAGATGATTCAGATTGCAAGCTTTTGTTATGATCATATTTCTGATTTTGAAGAGTCTTGACAAATTCCACATCAAAAAAGCACTCATCGATAACGACGAGTGCATCAAAGTGTTCCATCATTCAAGCTTATGGGTTTTCTAAAGATAATATTTCCGATAAATAGTCTTTTTCTATGCTCTCAGCCATTTTTACATACACACCACGTTTTTTCGAGTTGAGCAGATTTTCGTATCTACGTTTCACATCACGGCATACTATTTTATAGACGGCTTTGAGCGCATATAGTATTTCGCCTTGGCGACCATATCCGGCATCACTTATAAACAAATATGTATCGTCATTTATTTTTAATATCGGATGGTTTTCGCTACTATATCCGATCATTTCTATTTTCCCCTCAAAAGTCTTTTCTGGTTTACCATGAAAAAGTGGCTCTGCAAGGATAATGGTGCTGAAAATTTCTCCTTTATTTAGCTCGGTTTGGTCATTTAAGCAGATGTTAAAAATCTCGATTTTCATTAATATTTCTTTCGCAACCATACTTGTGAATTTCCTTTCGTTACAAGTCCCAAGTTATACAGTTGAGGCACCCACCATTACAGGCTATTTCAGTCGCTTCTATAGGAACTATTTTTTTGTCAAAAATCTTTTTTGCGCGTTCAACCGCTTTTTCATCTTTTTCCTGTTTGAAAACCGGAATAAAAACAGCGTTTGGGGTTTCATAATAATTTAGATAGCATCCTTCTGCACTGATGCCTTTTGATTCTGAATAGGGGAAATCAATAGTATTTAGTTCGTTTGTGCAGAGTTGCTTCTTGATTCTTTGCTCGAGCCCGTTTTTATAAGGCGATTCGTTTATTAGAATGGTGCTCTCGTTGACGAACCGTACCATTCCATCGGCATGACCCGTCATATCGCTTACAAGTGATTCGATGATAATCACTTTAGCTTCAAGGATTTTTTCAAGTTCTTTCAGTAATTTTGTTTTTTCATATTCGGGATTTTCCGTGAAAACACGATCCGATATTATTACCTTTTCTTTTGATGGTGAAAAAACAACATTCCCTCCATCAAGATTGATGTTTGAACGGTAAACCGTGATTGGAATATCCATATTGTCATATCGAGTTTGCAGTTCTCTATTTTCACTAAGGTATGACGGTTCATAGCGAAAAGAGATATATCTTCCGCTTTTTGTTTTGACTGGCATATAATCTCTCATCCAGATATCTTTTGTATTATCAACAAATATCGGTGAAATCTCTTCCATGGAGAGCGCTCCAAGAAATCTTTCGATAAACATGCTGTATTCTTTTTTTTCGAGCAGAATCTTTGATAGTAGCAACATCGTATTCCTCTTTTGTCAGATTTGCATTTGTTCTTTACACTTTATACTGTTACATGCAAATCACACGATTATAATAGTGATATCCGTGCGATTTTTCCCCAAGGAGGATTCACTTTCTCGTTATTCAGTAACCATAAGACCGGAATTCCACCCGCAAGTTTTTCCTGCGGAAAAGGTGCATACCCGTCTGTCAGAATAATGATACTTGCTGGCAATTTGTCTTCCATGTGCTTCATTACATACTCGAATATGATCTGGAAGTCGGTTCCTCCACCACCGACGGGCTTAATGATTCTAAATTCTTCTTCATCCTTAAACGGCTGCGGCTCAATGATTGCCGCATCAAAGAAGCCGAGCCAGCCTTTCAGTTTCCCGTCGAATTGGTCTATTGCTCCCTTGACTTCAGTATATGCCGCCGTAATCATATCATCGGACATGGACCCGGATGTATCAATCATAAACAGGATATCTTCCACCATATCCTCCTTGCCATTGAAATCAGGCAAGAAAAACGGACTGTCGTCAAATCTCCGATCCGGTGGAGCAAACGAATAATCAACAACTTCTTCCTGAATAAAATCATTCAAGATTGTGCGCCAATCGGTTTGCGGTTTTTTTAGTTCTTTAAGGATACGTTGAGCAAAAGCAGGGAGAAGGCCTCTTGTATTTGAGGGGTCTCTAATTTCAATAGCCTCCGCCGCGTCTTCAAATCGTTTGACCCACACATCTCGGAGAGCATCATCTTCCTCATATTTACCCCACTGGGAATGATCATCCCAAACCCATACGGGTTGATGTTTATCTTTAGCGATTTCTTTTTTGGCTCTACCATCAGCAGAACCGGTACTTTTATCCTTGCCTTTTTTGTTTGGGTTCTTCGGCAGCATGGCGTAGACCTGCTCGGCAGTATATTCATGTCCCTCTTTTCCGTCCGGTGCAATATGCATTGATGTCCCGTATTTGCTGAGCGTTATACTGCTTGCTTTTCCTCCGTTTTCGAGCATGATATTTGAATTGACAACAATGTCCGCCGCAATATTATATGCTTCAGGATCTTCAACATCTCCGCGAATGCAATGCTGTAACACGACATGCAAAATCTCGTGCATCATGACAAAGTCAAGTTCTGCATCGGTTAGGCTTTCAAGGAAATCCGTGCCGAAAGTAATCCTTACTCCATCCGTACAGGCGGTTTCAACTTCTTCGCTGACAGCATAAATCATGTGCATTAAAAGTAACCCGTAAAAGCCATGGTTACACAATATACGCATGCGTGATAACAGGAGTCTTTTTATGTACCCTTTTATCTTGTCTTCAGACAGAGCCATTCATTAACCGTCCTTTCGTTTGAAGCCACTTTGAAAATTCAGGAATAGTCATAAGTTTTTCTTTGTAATGCTTGTCGATGTACATATAGTCTTTCATCAGAACCGTACTGAAATCGGGAGGCATTTTTTCTGCATAGCGGATGGAGTTTGCAATTCTGCTCATTTCCTCTTTGTGATCTCTTGCATAGATCGTCATTGATGCTGTCAATGCGTACATAGCATCTGTTCCGGTCGGCATCTTCATCGTTTTACCGTCAAACACATCTTCGATGTTCGGAAGATCTTTATATACTTTAGCCCATGTCCTGAACTCGACCGCAACACCCGAACCTACAATTCCTGAAATAAGCGAGAACATATCGTCTATATCATCACTGACACAGTTGAGCAGATTACTTACCATCTCCCAGGAACGCGGAGTGGCAAAAGCGAGATCATCAGAGCTCGAATCAAAACCCATCAGGTAGCTCTGCCTGAAAGACAAAAAGCCTAATACTTTTTCATTGATTCCACTGCGTATCGCCCATTCCTTCCATGAGTTGAAACTACCCGCAATTTCTATATGCATCAAACGGTTTGCAAGAGCCTTCGGCATCTTGAAAGCAACGGATTTATCCGTCATACGGTTTCCGGCGGCAATCACGATGCAATTATCGGGAAGCTTGTGTTCTCCGACAACTCTGTCCAATGTAATCTGATATGCCGCCGCCTGAACAGACTGAGGTGCTGCGGAGATTTCATCAAGAAACAGGATGTTGACAATATCGTCACTTGCATCCATCTGGAATATCTGCGGTTTCAGCCATACTGCAAGCGTTTTGTCTGCGTTGGCAGTAGGAATGCCTCTCAGATCAATGGGATTAAACAAAAGCAATCGAACATCGGTTACATTAACCGTTTTACCGGTTTTCTCGCCAATCTCTTTTGCGATCTGGCGAACTGCCTGTGATTTACCAACGCCGGGCGGTCCCCACAGCATCACTGACGGCATGGTTTTGATGGGATAATTGTTTTGAATGATTGCGCAGTAAGCGCTTGACAGTTTTTCAACCATTTTCCCGACATTCATAGAGGGAATGTTGGTCATTTTAATATCGCTCATTTATTATCTACTCCTAATTTTTTATCAAGCATTTCGAGCTTTTGACGGCAGTTCTCAATCTCATCGCTGAAGCTTTCTTCTTTTCTCAATTCTTCTTTAAGCTGACGTTCTCTTTCCCACAACTTTGCAAGCCCTTTATTTAACTTATCAAGGTGCGTTTGCAGATCATCAAGAAAATTATCAATTCGGATTAAGTTACCCGTATTTGTATCTCCGAGTTCCACATAATAACGACCGTTCCGTTTCAGCCAAACATAAGGTTTTTCTCGTGTCATATTGGCAGGAAGAATAATTTCAAAGCCTCGATATGTCATGAGTATTTTTTCTTTCGGTTCAAGAACATAGCTCATGAGGGAAGAATGAATATAATCTCTTAATTGCTTGCGCTTTTCTGCCACATCCTTCTTTACCTTATTATCAGAAGGTGCCGGATTAGCCTGTTTCCAACCTTTGTAATACGCAATATCAGCTTCACACCCAGCGATATTGTTCTCTTGATTGGACTTTTTTCCGGGCATCTCTAACAGCTCTTTTTCCATGCGAATTCTCGACTCAACCAGTTTGCGCTGTAATGTCAGATAGCGTGAAAGCTCGTTTGCAGTCTCCACACGCTCTTTGACAAGAGGATTTCCGACAGCCAGCGCCTTGACTTCGGCATAATCGAGCACAGTATCCTCAATATCCGTTCCGCTACGCTCTGTAAGTGATCCGGAAAGCAAACCCGTGATAAACCTCTGTTTCGTTTCGAGAAGCTGCCACGAATAGGCATCGAAACTTCCTTCCGTGATATAACGAAAAATCTGCACCTTTGAATTGGTGTTTCCTTGGCGCAGAATACGCCCCTCGCGCTGTGTCATATCTGCAGGCCTCCACGGAACATCGATATGATGAAGAGCAATCAACTTATCCTGAATGTTCACACCGAGACCAAGTTTGAAGGTAGATCCGAGCAGCACACGGATATCCCCATTTCTGACTTGAGCAAACATAGTATTTCTCTGCGCTTCGGTTTGCGCATCATGAATAAAAGCGATCTTGTCAGAAGGAATGCCTTTACTTTGAAGCATTGTTTTCACTTCATCATAAATGTTAAAACCGGTTTTAGGGGTCGATGTATCACAGAAAATAATCTGCGCAGACTTCTGGGACATTGTTCTGAAATATATATCGGCAACATTTTCAACACAGCGCGCCACTTTGGATTGATAAGTGAACACAGCACTTGGGTTGACCAGCCTCAAGTCAAGTGCCGCTTTCCTTCCGTCCGTCGTGATTTTCAGCATATTATCATCTTTACGGCTGACATATCCTTTGCGGACATCCTCTGCTCTCTGCGAAATATCTTTCAGATAGTCTGCAAACTCATTTGTTTTGGAGACCAGCGCATCAGTATATCCGTCGATTTGCGGAATACCGGCTGACGTGTCCACTTGATGAAAATCGGCAATGGATGACAGCAGAGATGTCAGCTCGGGAAGATTATGGAACTTAGAAAAACGAGTGGCGAGCCGGTAACTGCTTGTGTCAACATCGATTTCAAATTCTGTGCTTCTTTCTGCAAACATACCGATCCAACTGTCAAAACTTTGAAGATCCAGCATGGCGAGTTCGCCGCTTTGAAGGTACATCTGCATGATAAACGCATCCGTGATTGAATTCGTTATCGGAGTTCCTGTAGCAAAGACAACGCCTGCGCCGTCGTTTTTCTTCTGAACCATACGGACTTTGTCCATCATATCCTGGCACTTCTTAGATCCGGAAGCACTGATACCAAGCACCTTATCTGCTTTTGTTTCGATAGGAACATTCTTAAAGTTGTGTGCCTCATCTACAAAGAGTCTTGTAATTCCCAAATCATCAAAATACACGCCTTTATACAAATCACCCATAGAGGCGGCAAGTTCAGATAAAGCTTTTGAAACCGCCTCTTGTTTTTTCTTCAAACGAGAAGTGGCTTTGTTCTTTTTGCCCGCTATTTCTGCGATAAGTTCCTGCTCATCAATAAGCTGGTTTTGATAATATTCCTTTGACAATGGAATCTGCTCAAAACAACTGTAAGCTATAATAATCCCGTCGAAGTCCTCGTCACGTATTCTTTCGAGAACACTTTCTCTTTTTGAGGGAGCGAAACTTTTCGGTTCGACACAAAGAATATTGGCGCTTGGATACATTGCGTAGAAAATGTTTTTCCATTGACCAACTATGTTATTTGGAACGACAAACATATTCTTTTCAGACAGCCCCATACGGCGCATTTCCATTGCGGCGGCAATCATAACGTAGGATAGCGATAGGTAATCCTTAGGTCAGAGTATACAAACGTAAATTGTACATCC
>OLQL01001452.1_pt1 | contig 19538 bp, 21 predicted proteins | sample 1672971 | NCBI WGS metagenome assembly OLQL01 (sample SAMEA3136742, study PRJEB25190) | human gut metagenome | biome: human gut; feature: human-associated habitat; material: faeces | place: Austria | collected 2013
ACAAACAGTACGCGCTTTTGGGTACATACCTATGATGACGACCCAATAAGCAGGCAGCAATTAAAAATCCCCGCAAGTAATTTGCAGGTTGGTTCTAAGCGCTGCAATGGCTTCCAATAGGGGTACATCCTTATAGGAATTGGCGTTGCTGCGTGCTTTGGCTGGGAATGTGGAAAGACCTGATTTCTAAGGTCGATCTATAATAACCTGTTAAGTCCCTAATTGCTTTTATCGCAATTAGGGACTTTTTTTATTGTTTTGACCGTATGAATACATTTTCGCAAAAATGTACAGGGTTTCCGATGTACATTTCGGGGCCCGAATTTACCCGAAAATCTACAAGTCAGGAGCACGCAGAACTATGAGTAAAAGTGCAGTTCCGTACCTCTATGGTGCGGAGGAAACCATACCAATAGAGCAGTTGCATCCCTTTGCAAACCACCCATTCCATGTCAGGCACGACTTGGAAATGAAGGAGCTTATGGACAGCATCGATGAAAGCGGCATCATCCATAGCATATGCCGCACGCGCACCTCCCAACTTTTGTGTTCGAAAACGAAAGCGAAAACAAAAGTGGAGGTAATTATGAGATTACGTGATAAGGTAAAAGAACAAGCTATGCAGATGCGAGAAGGCGATAACCAGCGCAGCCCATTAAAGGGCAGATTCACCCGTTTTATCAGATAGAATGAAATGGCATGCCTCCGAATATTACAGGAAGCATAAACCACGGGAAAATGTAAGCCCGTTGGACGATGTGGAAGATCAATTGTATGACCCAGAGGTGGATGTTGGTTTCGTTATGCGGAGCTCGTTGCGGACGCAGAGCGGTTACGCGCACAACTTACAGAAAAGGAAAATGAAATCTTGGCGTTGTGCTTGAAGATGTCCCGCAACATGGCCGCAAAGGAATTGCATTGTTCGGAATCTAATATCAATAATGCCATTAAAAGAATTAACAAGAAGGCACGCCGCTAAAGTGGAGGAGAAAAACTATGTGTTCTTTTGATTATCATTTTCGCAGAGCAATGGAGTATGAAGATGACTTGGTGTGGATAATGGCTTGCTACTACAATTTAATCCACGCTATTTGCCTGTTTTATTACTGGGACAATGAAAGCGAGTGCATGAACATGATGGATCATTTGATGTCTTGCTTTTGGGAAGATCTGCGGGAATTCGTGGAAAAAGAAAAGATGGCTGAAAACAAAGAAAATAATAAGTGAAATACTTGCCTTGAGTACATAATGTCGCTTGAAAATGGACCAGTAGGGATAGCGCTTTAATGCCATCCCAGGGCGAGTGTATTTCAACCAGTAATTCACAGGATCCCTGCTCTGCCAGTTCGCTGGCAGAGCTTTCTTGTACGAAAAAAGTAGACAGAATTACTCCAACCAGAATGTGTTCTTTAGATCCTCAATGATATCATAGGGATAACACTCAGCACAGCCATCGTGTGTTTCCATGTAGTCGATCAATTTCCGCGCAAGAACAGTCCCTTGCTGGCTATGTCGTACCGTGGGGTGTCTTTATTAGTCCAAATCGGCAGAACAGTGCGTAAATGTACGAAACACCCCGTATATCGCCGAGTGCTTTGGGGCGTTCGACTTCAGCACCGATTTTTTCAATATTTCGGAAAGCCAGCAATACGGAACTCCAGGTAAGACTTTTGCTGTTCTCGCGCCGGGTGATCCACAGCTCTTTAGTAAATTTGCCGTGGCGTCCCATTTTCAGATCGTAAGAGAATGGCAAGCCGGAAAGCGTTGTAAATGGGTAATTGCGAAAAGCAACAATGCAGTTCCAAAGAGTTTTCTCGGAGGGATTTTCTCGCAAGCGCTGCACAGCAATATAACGGCGTTGGCGTTCGGCACCGGTGCTTAGGTTGTCTGCAGCGGTTTCGGCAGGGAAGTACAGTCCTTTGCTGTAGGGTAGGTAAGAAGCCACCGAGGATGTGGAAAGCTGCATATCCCGTGCAGTGAAGGCGATAGCGTCCTTATGAGGGATGCCTGCCTGCTGATACGCAGAGAATCGCTCATTGACCCGAGCGGCTATGTCAGATCTATATACGCCGGCAGTGATCAATAGTTTGCGCACCTTGATGGGGTTCAAAGCCAGCTCGTCTGCAATCTTCTGCAGGGAAGGGTGGTTCTCCCCAGAACCGTATAGCAGCACAGCCTGCTGCATCTGGCGGCGGAGAAGTTCCTGCGCATCGTGATTCAATTTTCTTGGATTCGGGGCATCATCTGAATGAAGTCGATTTGATGACAAGGCTTTATCAGTGTTGCAAGCTGTTTTCACGAAATCTAGCTCCTTGCTGAAATGGGGTAGGAGAGAGGGGGGCTACAATTGAAAGCCGGGGGAATGGGCTTTGAGTCAAATACAAGCTGTGCAATTGCACAGCGTCACAATCTATACAGATGTCTCTTTAAACAGCCGTGCAACCCATGCACGGCTGTTATAGGTTATTTCAGCTTATCAATAATTTCATCGGCACTCATGCCCTCGGCCAGAAGCTTCTTCAGCATGGCCTCTGCCTCACCGCGCTTTGCAGCCTCAGCAGCCGCAGCCTCAACAGCGGCCTTCTTGGCCACCAATTTAGCCAACTCCTTGTCGAGCTTCTTGGCTGCAGTCTTCTTGCTTTTTAGTTCTTCCCTCAGCTCTTCGATATTTGCAGCAACAGCTGCAATCTCATTAGCCGCAGCATCCTTTTCGGCCTGCTTTTGAGAAATAAGCGCTGCATAATCAACCGTCAAAGACTTCTTGTTTTTGCTACCTTTAGTTCTGGGCATAAGTACCACCTCGCCATTCAAGTTTATATTTCGAGTATAGCATTATGGTTTGGAAATTGCAAGGGTTAAAAATAGCAAAACGAAAAGGGTGTGAGCTAGATAGGTCGGTGCATAGATCAGTGCCAACACATTTCAGCCCAGACCGTGGACACGGTTTGGGCCTTTTTGCTGACAAGCATGCCAAGCAATTTGGGGGTGCGGACGAAAAGTTGGACCACTTTGAGAACTGAAAGGTATGGTAATAATGGCTTACAGTACGGAACAGTGTAAAGTGGCAAGTGATTTCTTAACATAATAAAGATACTGATTGTTTTTCAAAAACTTATCCATCATTTTTCTCACCATAATTGGCATTCTTTCTCTGCATTCTTAGCCGCCCTATCGTAAGCAATCGCTTACGTCTTATCAGCGTTGCCTGCCGCTCACCACGGAGAGGTGTGCAAAGCTTCGAGCAGCAGTGGGAGCTCGCGCTCCCACAATTCATGTGGTTTCTTCTATGATATTACATGGAGGTGTAAATTACATGAAGCATAAATTAGATTGGTTCGATGATAACTGGAATTGGGATGTACTGCCTACACGGATACTATATGAACTTCTGCTCTCCACTACTTACCGATGGCCGTGGAGAGTGAAAGTTGTATGCTCTTATAGGTGGGGCACTGAATTTACACAATGTCCACGGTGTAGAATCACTATGGAACATGAGTACCAGCTCTTTTGCGACCGCTGCGGGTAGAGGCTGAACTGGAGCGGTTTTGATGATGTAGAAGTACGGTACATAGGTAAGCGATCACTTACGTACATAGAGTGGGACGGAGCAGAAGATGATTGACTTCTGGTGCCTTTACTTTACTCCATCGTAATCCGCAAGGTTAAACCTTATATTTATATCCCTTTTCGCAGATTACGATGACCACTTCATCAACACACTTCTGGCATGTGTCATGGTCGAGTGCTTCCACCATGACACGGACGACTGGCTCGGTACCGGACTCGCGCACAAGAATACGACCGGTATCGCCCAGCGCTTCAGTCACCTTGGTCACAAGCTTCCTGTACAGCCTAATTGCTCTGTGTCCTCCTTATCGGTCACACGAACATTCTTCAGCACCTGCGGATAGATTTTCAGCGGTGCTGCCAGCTCGCTCATCGGTTTCTTCTTAGCCAGCATGACTTCCATCATTTTCAGACTGGTCAGGCGGGATCACTGTCCGTTGTATTTATTCTTTATCATAAAATCAATCAGGCTTTTATACATTTCTTTTAAAGTCACCGTTGCTTTCCATCCCAAATTTTGTAGTTTTGTAGTATCAAGATCCATGTGGAGCGTATTTGCATAGCCCATTTGAGAGGTATTACCTTCCTTTATTACGACTTCAATTCCACTCATATTGGCTACCATTTGTGCCATATTATAAATTGTGCAAAATGTGTTTTCATTTGCCGCAGTATACGCTTCACCATTTTCACCGTATAGAAGAACCGCAAAAATGGCTAATACCGCATCTGTAGTATACAGATAGCTTCGTTCGGTTTCACCTTTTGTTTTTAGAATAATATTCTTTTTTTCAATTGCGCATCTCGCAAATTCTGCAAATACACGACCATCATTATAGTCCACACCGGGGCCAAATGTTTGTGTTAGTCTAAGAACTTTCGCTGGGATGTCATATTCGGACAAATATGCGACACACAAGTTTTCACAGAGCTGTTTACTAAGAGGGTAGCAATTTCTTACTATAGTAGAATTGAAGTTTCCCCCTTCGCATTCTTTCACCTTATGTCCTTTTGCTGGAAATCCATAAACTTCCATAGTTGAGAGAAAAACAAAACTTGCTACACCTTTGTTTCTTGCAAAGTCCAGAATATTTTTTGTACCATTGACTGCTGTATCGATAGTTTCAACAGGTTTGTTAATAAAGAAACTACTGGATGTGGGATTTGCACAGTGTATAATATAATCTACTGCTCCCTCATATGTTGGCATCTTGCGCAAATCACATACAACATACTCAACTTTGTTGCCAAACATACTTCTCGCCTTGGTTTCGTTTCGAACCTGCACAACAATATGTGCCTCTGTGCATGTGAGTAATGCTTTCACACAATTTGATCCAATCAGGCCCGTAGCACCTGTCACATAGACAGTTTTGTTATGGAAACACTTCCAATCAATGTAGTTTGCCGTTTTTAAAATGTGTGTATCTTGTGCATTCATCATTCTTCTACCCCATAGATTTGCGCGTTTTCCTGTGCTTCCAAGATGGCACGCATCATATAAAAGTCTTCGGGTGTTGTAATTTTGATATTTTGGATTGGTCCATCAATTAGGTGCATTTTGAATCCATATTCTTGCATCATTGTACATGAATCAATCCAATCATGTTCTCCTTTTGCTAGTGCCTTTTCATGTGTAGAAAGGATGTCGTTAAGCCAAAAAGACTGGGGAGCTTTGGCCACACGAGAATTATTCCGACTTGGCACATAGTCTATTGAAGAATCCGTTTCATTTACAACAAGAATTGTTTCTTTCACCTTTGCTGTCGTTATAGCGGAACCATACCGTAAAACTGATTCGATATTATCTGTAATTAATCTCTCTGTAATTAATGGTCTAACTCCGTCATGTATCAATACGATTGCTTTTTCATCGTTGGCCACATGTTTGGCAGCTTTCAGACCATTATATATCGACAGCTGCCCTGTTTCACCTCCAGAAACGACCTTTTTTACTTTTTCGATTCTAAATTTATAAAGAAGATTGTTCAAATAGGGAATCCAGCTTTCAATGCAAACTACTACAATTGCATCAATCATAGGATGATTCTGAAAATGCTCTAGAGTGTGAATAATAATCGGTTTATTATACATTTCAAGAAACTGCTTTGGTCTTTCCTTACTATGCATTCGGCTTCCGACACCTCCTGCAAAAATAACAGCAATGTTCATTTCATATTCTCCATTCAATTATTAATATACAGTCAATAAACTATTTCTTTTGCTTTTATTGTATATGACAAATAGCCCTTTATTATTGGATTTACAATATTAAATTCTGCCTCATCTAATTCAGATATACCACTTTCACTTGTAATGCGATAACGTTCCTCATCAGGTATTGCGTATACCTTATCAATTGAGTTATTTACATCATTATTTGAGAAAAGGGAGTCCCCTAAAAAATAGTTATCCCCGTCAATGTCAAGAAAATCCAATAATGTTGGTGCAAAGCATAAGCTATTTCTTCCTTCGGCATTAATTTCTTGTGCCTCTATTTTGTTGTTCCAAATCAATAAAGGAATTCGATCGCAAAAATAGTCCTCTCTTGTATAACTTGGCTCAAATGTCCTAATAAAATCTTCGTCCTCATATGTACAGTGATCCGTAGTAAAAACAATAACAAAATCGTTGTATTTATCATTGTTTTCAAAATTTCTCATAAATTCGCCAAAATAGTAGTCTGCATTTGCAAACCTATTTAACAGGCTATTTTTTCCATCCCCATATTTAACATTCGATTCATCAAAAGTTGCATGTGTGCCAAACGTATATATAACAATAAAATCAGGCTTGCCATTTTCATAACACTCTTTTACTTCATTTTCAAGCAATTCATAGGCCTCATCATCTCTTAACCATGTGTCTGTGTTATTCGAGGTAACAATTTTATCGAAATCAAATGCTGATAAATAATTTGTAAAATCCTGATTGTTTGGTTCCGTATTAATCAGCGTTGTTTGATAGCCATTATCATGCATTATTTTCTGAAGCGAAATCAAAGTATTTTCATCATTGTTATTATATTGATGCCCTGAATATAATTGTCCAATGAGTCCCCTATAAGTTGCTGCCGTATGATTATAATAGTTTATAAAATTAAATGACCTATCTTCGTACATACGAACATTAGGCATTATTTTCCTTTCATCATCTATAATATTTTGGGATAATCCTTCTGTAAAAATAAGTACAACATCTGGATTTTGCTTTTGCAGCGGAAATGATATATAATTTCCGATTGTATCCTTATAGAACATTGAATCTAACATTCCAAAATCGGAATTACCACTTTGTGCAATTTTATTGTATCTTTCTTGTCTTGCATAGATATTTCTAAATAGTAAAATACTATTTTCAATGGGTGAAGCGTTTCCTCCGGAATTCCACACTACAAACTCCGTGAATAGTAAAACGCATACTAAACCGCATTTGGAAAACGACTTATAAAATCTTCCCTCTATTTTAGGAGTTGGAATGCACAGTGCAACTATAAAAGGAATAATATATAACAAATATAGTATAGTTTTTCCACTAACCCCCTGTATTGACTCTAAGTTAGTCACCATTATCAACGAGACATAATTCCCCGCAAAACGATATACTATAATCTCAATTCCAATAATTAAAAGTAAAATGAAATTTATCAAATGTCCTAGTAGTTTGTTACGGGAAATTATATATCCACTTGCAAGCAAAACTAAAGCCAATTCTACAAAGCCAACTAATATAAGTATCGGCTTTGTATAAATATATGTAACTTGTAAAAATAAAATAAGGAAAAACACATATTTAAAAATCTGTGCTATAAACAATTTATTTTTCATAAAAAGAACTTACCTCTCATTTTCATTTATTGTTCTTTTTACCGTTACTTATCCCTAAAGAATTTTGTATCATTTAAACTTTTTCTTTGCGAAATTTACTAAATAGGTAAATTCTTGACTTCTGGTAGCTAATGAAATCAATATATAGACTACTACTCCTACACAAGCCTTGATTATTATTTCCAAAGCATAATTATAAAACGTTACTAACCCACAAACATAAACCGCAAGACCCATTATCAGCGACAACGCAGCAACACCCACTACATCCTTTACCTGATCAACAAAATAATAATTTATAAGCTTTCCCATCGTTCCAAAATTCATAAGCATTGCATAAAAAGAATATATTGCAGTTGTTACAGCAACCCCCATAGTTCCATAGTTTAATCCCAGAACTAAAAGTATTAAAAACACTGGCTTTTTTACAAACTCCAATTTCAATAATACATCGCTCCTTCCAATTGCCTTGATAGTTTGAAGCCCAGTATCACCTATCAAGCCGAACGCTACAGAAATACTTAGTATTTTCATATAGTCGATAGAAGGTTCCCACTTTTCCGTAAGGAGTAAAATAATTAAAGGTTTTGCTGTCATAGCTAATCCTATCATTAAAGGGAAGGAAATGTATGTCATCATACGAATTGCTTTTCTCGTTATATTTCTAATCGAATCGTAATCATCGCTATAATTTGCAAATGCAGGAAACAAAACAGTCATTACTGAATTATTTACATTCGTAGAAACCAAAGATGGTATTTGATTTCCTTTGTTATAGTAGGCTAAATCTGCAGATGAAAATGCTTTTCCTATTACCAATGATTGCAATTGGTCAAAGAAGGTTCCTATTACACTTGTGCATAAAACTTTCCAGCCATATGACATTAAATTTATTGCACGTTCTAACTTAAACCTGAAAGACGGCTTCAAATCAATTGTTATCGATAAAACAATCGTGTCTACAATAGTATTGCCAAGATTTTGTGCAACTAATGCCCATGCTCCAAAACCCTTATACGCCATTGTAATGCCTATAATTGCTGAAACCACTGTACCTCCAAGCGTAGAAAAGAAAAACTTTTTAAACATCATGTTTCTTGAAATATACGCACGCTGAATCGTATTGTATCCGCTTATAGGAATTCTCAATGCCATAACACGCATCAATGGTACGATATTTTCATTACTATAAAAATTTGCAATAATCGGTGCTGAAAGATAAATTATAAAATAAATTACTATTGAAGATATTACACTACATATCAATAATGTCGAAAAATCCAGCTGATCTGCATCCTTTTTTTGAATTAACGCTGCTCCAAAACCATTTGAAACAAAAACATCTGCTATACTTATAAATATTAGTAAAATAGCTACCACACCATAATCTGTTGGTGACAATAACCTCGCCAAGACAATTGAAACTATGAAAGAAACTATTTGAGCTATGCATCTTTCACCCATTGTCCAAAACACACCACTAATAATGCTATTGTTACGCATAAATCAAATTTCTTCCTCCATAATTCTGATTAAAATTCACCATCTATCCCCAATTGAGAGCAAATCCAGTTAGCTGCATGTTTTGATGCGGTACCATTATCATATGTGGGGTTAATTTTAAAGTACTCATCCAATTTAATCTGGTATTCTTCATTGCTAAAATGATTTACAGCCTCAATTGCCTGCTCATTTGACAGGCAAATGCCATACGGAAGCTGATAAAATTCATCATATACGTCTCGTATTTGCTTATACTTCTCAAAATCTAAGCAAATACGAAAAATAGGTTTTCTTAATATCAGAAAATCGTATGCAACAGAGGAATAATCCGTTATCAAGCAATCTGCAGTTAGAGATAACTCTTTAAGATCTTCATATCGAGTCGCATTTATTAAATTATCTGTAAAAGTAAACGAATTCTCGTGTTGTACAACATCTGGGTGAAATCTTATTAACATAACACATTTTCTTCCGGTTTTATTTTCAAATGCATGTATCAATTTCGGAAAGTCCAATTTATATCCATCAAGAGAGCCATCATCTCTAAACGATGGAGCATACAAAATAACATAGGTTTCCTCTGATATTTCAAATTTCTGTTTAACCTTTTTCTTTATTGAAACGTTATTTTTTGCACAAAACAATGGATCTATTGATGGGGCTCCTATTTTTAAATACTCCACCTTATCATTAAGCCAAAATGATCTTTTGGCTAAATTCAAACTTTGTCTATTTGCAACTATAAATGCGTTTGTGATCATGCCATCATATTGAGCAACCGGAATATACCCAGGCCACAGCTTATCTTCTGCATCTTTTTCACACTTTTTCCCGAGGAGATTTCCATGCCATGTTTGCATATATTTTTGATTTGGTCTTTTCTTTGTTCTATGTCCAGTTCTGGTATTATCTACCCATACTTTTGCCGTGGATTGATGATATATAGCCCTGATAGAATTAATTTTAACCTGTATAACCCCGTCTGGAAAATTGTTATGATATTTCCTTACAAACCAAATGATTTTCAGATTGAGTTTTCTTTGCAACAATTCCTCACATATAAATTTGGGATCACCACCAAATCCAGTTCCCTCAAAACTATCAAACGTAATTTTGGAATTATCTATTGGCAATTGACGGAAAATGCAAGAAAACACTGGTTGGATTAAGAAGAAACATTTGTCATGTAATTTAGGCCAAAAAGTCTTTTGTTTTATATTTTTTTTTATTTTATTGTAGATAACCATTTTAGCTTCTTATAAACCTTTCAATTTTCGTAATTATTTTGGAAATCCTACTTCCCAAAAAATAATATAATTTATAGTAAACAGGGAGTTCATTAAAGATCATAAAATCTATGATTTCATAATGAGCAGAACAGTTGTATGTGTGTATTCCCTGTATTATTCCATTATGGTCAATATGCGTTATATGATTAGATGCTTTTTCATAATCTATATTTGCCAACTCATGCTCTTTATAAGGATTGTACGAATCCAACGCCCAAAAGACCAGACCTTTCCCATACATGCCTTCCGTACAATTTTGAGCTATACGGATTAAATTATTTTTAGTTTTAATTACTTTGCCCGCATTGCGTATGCCATAATCGCCTTCTGAAAGTTCCCTTTTGCTATGGGGAATAATATTAAGTTCTTCATCTAATTCATACATCACATTATGAACATAACAGAAATTTTTTCTTTCGTTGGTACTTTTCTCATCCATTAGTGAGGTTATTAACAGATACTGTCCCAAGTCATTTTGTAAAATAACGCTATCACATGCCTTCACATTATTTAAAATCACTTTATCTTTTTCCCATTTGTATGGGAACGAAATACATTTATATAAAATAACGCTATTTGATGCCTCACTCTCCGGTATCATATATAAACAATTTTTGTTCTCAAAAATCATCGGAAATGATAAATGAAATGCCTCATCGATAATGATGACTGGTTTACTTGCAACATTATCTACGACTTTGCTACAAGCAATTGAACCCTTACCTCTAAATTCATCAAAATATTCATAAAAAATATATACATCATCACCATTTTCTACAATAAACGGATCTGCAGCCCAATATCGTTTTCCAAAAGGAAATTTGATTTCCTTAAAATTATAATTATCTGTTAGGTAAAAAATATCATCCGGATCACTTTTTTTTCTCAATCCCAAATAATAATACTGAACCTGTATCTTCGCCATACCTTCAATCCTCTTATAGTGACATCTGTTTTAATAATTTACATAATTGAATTGCTGCCTCAGGCAAATTAAAACCATTTGCAGACATAATCACATATGCCTTTTCTCGTTCTTCCGCTTTTACATTTACTATTGTTTCTGCCCAAGTTTTCGCTCCATCAGACAGAAGTAACATCTTTGTTGTATCTAATACACATATCTGTTTTGTTATTCCTTCTGATGCAGCAACTAACGGCAATCCTGATGTTTGTGCCTCAATAGCCACCATAGGCATACCTTCAAAATATGATGGAATAATTACACAATCTAATGCTTGCATTAATTCATTTACATCATTTCTGAGTCCTAATAATTTCACATGAGTTTCTAAATTATGATTTTTAATAACTTCCTTTAGTTGATTTTCAAGAGGTCCTTTTCCAATAATATAGAGTATGCAATCTTTTTGCTTGTTGATTTCTTCACATACTTTTATTGAAAATATTGGATTTTTTTCATGGCTTAACCTTCCAATAAATCCTATCGCCAAAGTTTCATTACAGCCGATTTCATGTCTTTTTTTGTTTCTTAGTTCTTCATTAAATTTGTACTTATTGCCATCGATTGCATTAGGAATATATACCACTTTATTTTTTACAACATTTTTCGGAAACATCCATTTAGCAGCAAAATCTGAACAAGCCCAATAATCTGTAACATATTTCTTTATCTTTATCCTATGAATATAATGGAGAAAATTCTTTTTTATTTTATTTGCTCCCGTTCCCATCATAGAAGAACAGTGGCTATGTAAAATTATTTTTTTTATACCGTAAATTTTGGCATACTTAATAATATTAATCGTACTCAAATCAACAGCCAAGCTCCACAGCACATCATAATCAGAGGAATGTTTTTCCATAAAATTCTTGATTTCTTTCTTAGAAAAACTGCTTACCGTAAAAACATTACCACCAGCTGCGATAACCCTGTCTGCATCAACAACACCTTTATAACCTAAAACATCAAATGTAATATCTTCATCAATTTTAATTATTTCGTTAAAATATCCATAGAAGAATGATTCTACTCCTCCATAGTTTCCACATAATCCTGTAACTAAAATTCTCATCGTCAAATTCCTTTAGTTCGTAAACTCACTAGAAAATGCTATTTATAAGTATATTATTCTGTAAAATAGGTTTTAAAATCGTAGGAATTAAATGCATACCAACAGAAATGTACTCCATTCCTAGTGTGAATACAAACACCCCCATAAATACTAACGCATTATTTTTAGATATTTTTCTTTTAGAAAAACCATCTGATTTTAATGCATTAAACAAAATAATTAAGCTCATAATAGTCATTGACTCTTGTAATCTATAAACTTCTCCTGTATATTTTATAATCAATCCATATATACAGAGAATACTAATATTAGCTTTCATTGCGAGCATAACTTGGCTCTTATTAACATAGCCAGATTTTTTATTCAGTATGTAAAAACATAAGAAAATAAGTAATGCTGCTGTAAATGTGACATTTAATAATGCACCACCATAATGTCTCCAAGAAGATGATTGATATTCAGCAGAAAAGTAAGCTCCCATTCGACTGCCTGCACCAAATACTTCAAGTATTTTCATAATATTTTGGTGCGAAAGTAAAAATATTATTAGGAAGTTAAAAAACACCGTGAAAACAATATTCGTTTTGAGACCAAATTTCTTTGCCACTAACAAAACAAGCCAAATCAAGCTGGCAGAATGTATGCATGCTGCAATCAAGATCAAACAAATATATTTAAAATCACTCCACGACAGCTTAAACTTGTTGATTTTTATCAAAATCTTGTCGTCCTCAAATAGATAACGAATTGCAAAAACAAATATGGCCGTTGCCAAAGCATGACGCATCTGAGCAACATTTAAAGGAAATGGATATATCATGTACAAACAACATACTATATTCGGGTACTTTGAAAGTTTCCAAACTGTTGTAAAAATTAGTAATAGCTGAATAAAAGTAATTATGGCCTTATATTGATAAAACGTACACCCGGCTTTTCGGAATAGCAAAATGATTGCATTGTATAAAATCTCACTATTTCCTGCCCATAATTCAGGAGAAGCATACCTACTCATGTATACTTCCTGTTCATCTGCTATTCCTGTGGTAAAAGCCATTAAAATCCACATCCAAATAAACAGAACTATGTACAGAGCTTTATTCTTTTTTGAAAATATACTCATCAAAAATAGCAATATTGTAATACATCCAACAATCATCTTAAACCTCTTGTTCAGAAAAAATCTTTTCTAATTTTTCTGTGGACTTTTCCCAATCTAATGTTATAACTACTTTCTTCATTTCATTTCGAATACTTTTTTGTAACGTTTTATCAACTATAAGTTCTTCTATATTTTGAACCATTTGCTCCACGTTTCCCGGTTCTGAAATCATCATATTTCCTTTATGAACTCCGATATCTTGTACGAAGCCCACATTAGTTCCCACAACAAGACAGTCGCAAGCCATTGCCTCCAAAGGAGTAAGCCCCCAGCCTTCCTCTAAACTTGGAAAAATAAAAACATCTGACTCTGAATACATGTTAACCAGTTCTGCTTTTGTTGGATTCTGATGATATTCAACATAAGATGGAACATTTGAACTATCGCAAAATCCGAACATTCTCAATTTGCTGTTGGGATACTTTTCTCTGATTTTTTCAAATGCTTTAATTCCTTCAGCGACCCCTTTTTTAGGCAATGTATGATTCAGCATCAAAAAATATATGCTGTTAGTATCTTTATCAATATTTACATGATGATATATCTCTGTATCCAAACCATTGTAAATAACTGGGTATGGCCCTATCCCCAGATTCTGTTTCAACTTTTGATTAATCCAAGACGAAACAACAATTTTATTTAACGGCAACTTATATGACTTTTTTACAATCTCTTCATTATCCCATATTTCAAAGTCCTGAATAAAATAGAATTTTTTCCCTTTTTCAGGTGATAGCAGATTTACCTTATAAGCTGTTGGCCAAGCCGTAGCAATAATTACATCTGCATCTCGAATAGATTTATCTGTTATTTTCCAGACAAAATGATCTATCTTATTGCTATATTTGTTATAATTAAAAACAGTTTTTACTGTGCAATATGCCTGATGCACTCCATTTACAAAGGCACTTTTATATCGGTGCATATTACTTGCTTTCATTTCTTTATACACCCGAACATCATGGCCTCTTTTTATAAGCAAATCGGCATATTTATATACCACATCAATTCCTCCAGAGGATCCTATCGGAGGCAAAATAAAATCTATAAGCATTTTCTTACCATATGATTATAAAATCATTTTTCCTTTCTCAATACGCATTTTTCCACCCTGATAAAATTGAACGTATTTTTTCTTTCTTATTATCCTCATACAAAAGAACAATAACAATCATCTTTAAATTTCGATAATTCCCTCGTATAAAGCGAATCCATAAATGATGTTTTTTCGGATAATATACATTATTCCTAGCAATATAATATTTTCTAAATGCAGAATGTCCTGTAACATCTATCTTCCAAAATAAAAATCGACGTTTAACACTATTTCCCAACTCATGTAAAAGATGAATGTCTTTCACTTGAATTACCCCATACCCATTTTTACGCATACGATAGCAGTATTCAAAATCGACAGAATCTATAAACATGCTTTCATCATACTCACCAATTTGTTTCCAATACTCAATTTTTGAAAATGCACCTGACGTAATGCAAGTATTAACATGACAATATTCTTTATTAGGATTATGACCAACTACTCCGACATTTCTGTCAACAATAACAGGTGCAACAATCCCTAGTAAAGGCTCCACATCTAAATACTGTTTCATTTTATTGACATACGACGCATCACATACAGAATCTTGATCCAAACTAAGCATCCAGTCATACTTATTATCGAATCCCCATTGCATTAGTCGATTCAGTGCCGCAGCTATGCCTATGTTTTCATTTGAATGAATCAAAATCACATTATTAAATACCGCTATATGCTCCTGTATATCCACAAAATTACTTGACCCATTATCAAAAATTATAACCGCTGGAACTTGGATACATATTGCACAAACATTTTCTTTTAGACGTTCAATATCTGGATTAAACGTAACAATTCCTGCACATATTTTTTCCATTACTCCACCATATTTTTTTCTTTAACTGACCATTCATTTGGTGTAGCTGCCATACCATCTTTAACGCCTTTAACGGTAGCCTTTAATACATCTATTTTTTTCCCAGCCCTAAGAATGCTTGGTATCATAAATGAAATAATAAAACCAATATAGCCTTTGCAATTATAGTTTTCATATCCTACCGAACCATATTTTTTTAATTTTTTATTTACATATATGATATTTCTGTTTGTATAGTAAACCCTCAAAGGACTCACAAACTTTTTATAAGAGAATTTAGCAAAATTTTGATTATGCAAGAGCTTACCAACTTTAAGCCAAAACTCCTGTTTTTGTTTGCTTTTCGGAATAATTTTCCCGAATTCCTGATCCAGTACCCATTGATTAAGTTTTAATATTTTATAACCGCTTAAAGTAAGTCTTTTGCAAAAATCATTGTCTACAAGATCTATAAATAACCACTCGTCGAACTTTCCACATTTTTCCCATGCCTCAACAGATGTGCAAGCTGCAGACGTTATGCAAAAATCAACATACACTTCTCTATTATTTTGTTCCGCAACAGAATAAATTCTTCGCTTATCTATAACCTGAGGACAAACAATACCAATATTTGAATTTTTATCAATGTGTTTCGCATATCCATCTACCAATCCATCCGGAATAACCGAATCCTGATCCATTGTTACTACCCAAGAATACCCATCTTTTTTCGCACATGCCATTATTTCGTTTAGAGCATAGGCAATTCCTTTGTTTTCATTTTCAGATATGTATTCCACTGAGCTAAACATATCAAAAGAATATGGGCGACCATTATTAAAAATATATATCTTTTCAAACTGTTCTACCAACCTATTTAAACAGTAAATAAATCTATGTTCGTCATCAGGATTAAATAATACAATTCCTGCTGCGATTCTTATATTGTCTGCCATACAATATCTATACCTTTCCTCATTTTCTATTGCAAATATTGCTCAATTTTTTTGTTAATCCAGTTGCAGCTTGCAATAGACACCATGCATACATGGTTGTTATTGTAAAAACAAATAGATATGCCACTAACTGGTTTTTTTCGTATATCGCAGAATTGTTTTCAATCATCATGTGATGTATTAAAAAGAACGGAAAAGAAATATCCGAAAAAAATCTAACGGGTTTATATATTTCATCAATCTTCAAAAGTGGGTTTGAAATAAAATAAATTAAAACAAAAATCCCTATACCCATGCAAATATTACATATCGTTCCATTAGGTACAAAAATCCCACTCAAAATAGCAATGGCACTTACAAATATCCAAAAATACTTATTATATCGTTCTAAAATATGCTTTAATAACATTCCTGTACCAAAGCAAGACATACTTGTTAATAAATTATAGTCTGCTCCAACCTTAAAATAATGGGGGTTAATTTTATAAATTAACATTGTCACTGCATACAAACCATAAATAACTATTGTAAAGATTAATTTTGATTTCTTAATTAATCTCAGCAGAAGTGGATATAATAAATACAAGCACAATATTGCACCGAGAAACCATTCACCTACTAAATAATAGTTTTTATAACCATGAATTGCTAATAAACCATCTATCCCTACAACTGATTCAACAATGGAAATATTTTCAACCGAAGGATCCCAGAAAAAACTTCCTGTATAAAATACTCTTTGCATATAATAGAACAGATATGCAATCCAAAATGCGGGGTATATTGTCAATGCTCTCTTTACAAAATAGTTAGGTCTAATTTCATTGTTAGTTAACATAAGGCAGTATCCGGATAGCACAAAAAATGCAGCAACGAATACCCCCCCCCGTATAGCCCCCATGCGTTCCTACTGCACCAAACAATGATGATCTGTTTACAAAAAAATGAAAAGTAAAAATTCCCCAAGTACTAATCATTCTAATTAAATCCAATTGACGAATTCTATTTTTTCCCATAAACAGCTCCTAATCTACAGTGACTATTTCTATTTACCAAACATTTCTTTTGCAATATTCTCTAATTTTTCACAAAACTTCTCATTATTACTACTCATACCATGACCCATCTTGGTAACAATTTCTTCATAATTTTTAATCACATCACCAAGTGTGCTAATGTCCTCAACCGGGATAATGGTCCCCATTCTCTGTGCAACATTTCTTGCAAATTCCACCTGGTGGTCATTCACATGTTCATCGAAACGGTGTTGACGAGGTACAACGATAGGTGTCTTACCGATCTGCAGAGGCATAATAAAACTTGCCGGGCCTCCATGTGTGATAACAATTCGTGCATCCTCAACATTTTTTATCATCTGCTGGTAAGGGATCAGCTTACTCCACTGGCAATACTTCGGTTCGTATGTGCTGAATCCGGTCTGCATAATAACGTCTTCGGTAATTACTCCGTCTCTTTTTAATTCATCTACTGCTTTCACAAGCCTGTTAAACGGCTGCTCGTGTGTTCCAACTGTTACAAATATCATCGTTTTCCCCTTTAAAAGATACTGCCTAAGTTGATAGCCTTCGGATAAACCTTCTTTTGTTCTTCCCACTGCACAATAAACTTGTCCACAATCGGATATACCAATCTGCCGGTTACAGTAGGCTTGTCAATGCGATCAAATACTTCTATATAAATGAGCTTTGCACCCATCAATTTGCCAAGGTAAAAGAACGGAACTGCAACCGCAGCACCAGAAGAAATGATTAAATCCGGCTTTTCCTTACGTAGCACGTTCCATGCAATAGCAGTATTTTTAATCAATGCTTTAAGGCTGCGATTAGTAGGATAATAGCAGGAATACATTTTTTCGCCTTCTAAAAGACTTCTTGCGTCCTCTTTATCAAAGGTTACCCAAAAGCGATTCTTGTCCTTCCAGAAAGGCTTTAACATATATAAATGAGTCAAGTGGCCACCTGATGAGCCAACTAAACATATTTTTAAATTTTCTTTATTTGCCACCTGCTGCATAAATTTTCCCTCACACTAAACAAACTTTGCTTTCGAAACACGAGAAATAGCCCGAATGAAACTCTCGTTTCACTCAGGCTTGACTACCTCCTGTTCTCACTTTCTATTTCCACATATGGATAATAATTAAGGAATCAACATAATTGGGTGTGTATGTTTAATTCACTAAATATAGAGACCATCAAGCCGCTAAATGCAGTAGATTTCAACGGGAGTACTCTCTCGACCATGTGCGAAATAGACTTTTCAAGAAGATGGTCAAGCCGTCAAAACGCTGTATTTATGCGGTGTTTTCTGGTTTAACCATATAATATCTTTCCAGCCATGGATTGTTACGACCACTCTTTTGCCGAACATCTTTGGAAACCAGCAGAAAAAAGCCAGGCCTTCAGCATGGATATGCACCACATCATATTTTCCAAGCGCACTATAAAGTGCTGCAAATGCGGAGGAGCTGACTGCAGCGAGTCCGCGCCTCTCAATGGTCGGAACAGACTTCTGACGGATTCCCTCGTACTCCGTTTTACCAGCATCGTCATATTCTGCACCGCTTACGTGATGACCGGATCTGTTGTAGCAGGTAACCTGACATCCATCTCGTGCCATTCTGGTGCATAGTTCTTTTACAACAATCTCAATCCCGCCTTCACGTGACAGTCGTTTTTGTCCGAACATCGCTATTTTTAGCCCTTCGCCCATTATCTTTCTCCGCCACTGTTCTCCCTAGATTTTTCCTATATCTCCGCACTGCAAACTAGACGATACTCTGGTTCAATAGTATTCTGCTCACTGATTTTTTGCCCCACTATCAGCGAGCTACGCATAGAGTACACATGTGTCTTAATTTGTTTCATTCTGCCAATCCCATCCAAACTTTGCCATAAAGGTTATGTCTATTCGTTATGAACAGAAACAAGCCCACGGCTTATTGCTCAACAGCAACCAATCCGTGGGCTCAAATTGTTCTTCAAGTTTTTTTCATTCGCTTTTACAGGGCACAGTATAGTTTATAAAGCACCGCTGATAACCTTCACGATTCCTCTTTCGGACACTTCAACAAATGAGATACTTGAAGGACAATTCAAGCCTCTAAAAAGTATCATCCATTTTGAGAATGGATGATACCCATTTCCACAGAAGCCCATATATAATATGTATAGGTATAATACCACACAATGCGACATTTTTCAACAGTACAAGTTATACCAAAACATCGGTGTACAAGGGGTACAAACAAGATAAAATAGAAATGAGGGGCGATAG
>OLQL01001468.1_pt1 | contig 19355 bp, 15 predicted proteins | sample 1672971 | NCBI WGS metagenome assembly OLQL01 (sample SAMEA3136742, study PRJEB25190) | human gut metagenome | biome: human gut; feature: human-associated habitat; material: faeces | place: Austria | collected 2013
CCGTCTGGCTGTTACCTATCCGGAGATTGCCAAGATGCAGACAAGGGCTGTCATGGAAGCTGCAATCGAGGTTAAGGAAGAGTGCGGATATGACATTGTTCCTGAGATTATGATTCCATTAGTTGGCGAGAAGAAAGAGCTTAAGTACGTTAAGGACGTAGTGGTTGAGATTGCTGAACTGGTTAAGAAGGAGAAGAACTCCGATATCCAGTACCACATCGGTACCATGATTGAGATTCCGAGGGCAGCCCTGACTGCTGACAAGGTTGCAGAAGAGGCAGACTTCTTCTCATTCGGAACCAATGACCTTACACAGATGACCTTCGGCTTCTCACGTGACGATGCCGGCAAGTTCCTCGGCGCGTACTACGACAAGAAGATCTACGAGAGCGATCCGTTCGCCCGTCTCGATCAGACCGGCGTCGGCAAGCTCGTCTCCATGGCCGCCAAGATGGGCCGCGAGACCAACCCGCACATCCACCTCGGCATCTGCGGCGAGCACGGCGGCGATCCCACGTCCGTCGAGTTCTGCCACAAGGTCGGCCTGGACTATGTCTCCTGCAGCCCGTTCCGGGTCCCCATCGCCCGCCTCGCCGCCGCGCAGGCTGCGATCAAGGACATGCAGTAAGCAAATCGCTTTCGGCATAGGCTTTTATTGAATCAAACAAGCGCCCAGCCATTCGGCTGGGCGCTTGTACTTTGTAAAAAGATGTGGTAGGATGTGGACCAACCAGATGTTGGATGGGAAAGGGGAGAGTGCATGGAGATCAGACCCTTGGACAGGGAGATATATGCGGGCAAAACATTTACGGCTTGCTACCGCACGAATGGCTATTATGAGATCTGCCCGTCTGAAACGGGCTTTCAGATGGACTATGTGCCCTTTGCGGAGCCGACTGAGAGATCGTTCGACGATGTATTCTTCGGCGAATGGCTCGAAGACCCGATTGCCTTCGGCGCGTTCGAGGGCGAAAAACTGATCGGATATGTCGAAGGCTCGATAGAGGGCTGGAACAACCGTTTTCGGCTCAGCAACATCTGCGTGCTGGACTTTTCCGAGCGCAGCAGGGGCGTCGGCACGGCACTGATGAAGCCCATAGAGCGAGCAGCGGAGGACGCCGGGGCGCGCATGCTGATTTTAGAGACGCAGTCGTGCAATGAAAACGCCATCGCGTTTTATAAAAAGAACGGTTTCGAAATCGTCGGCTTCGACCTGTACGCCTACTCCAACGACGATCCTGAGCGGCACGAGGTGCGGATCGAAATGGGGAAGAAGCTGCACTGAGCGCCGGTTTTGCATCTTAAAAGCATTTTTCAAAGGAGAACACAGCCATGCTGTTACTGCTTCAGATCATTTTATGTTGTCTTCTGTATCTCGCGCTGGTCAAATGCGCGGTGCGAGACAGCGGGCGCAACTGCCTCTATTTTTACCCGGACGCGTATCTCGACGAGGCGCAGAAGCGCGGCATCGCCGACAAGACTGAGGAGCTGCGCAAGGGCAAGCGCTTTATGACGTTCTTCGGCCTTGTGATCTTCGTCGTGCTGATCGCGGTCGTCGCCGGATGGAACGGCGTGAAGGACTTCCATACCGCCTGCTTTGAAGCCTACCTTTTCCTCGTGGTGATGAACTGGTTCGACGGCTTTGTCATCGACGTGCTGTGGGTCGGCCACAGCAAGATCTGGCGTATCGAGGGCATGGAGGGCGTTCCCTACGTGAAGCCGTGGCGGGCGGTCGTCATCAAGCGCAGCGCGGCCATGATGCTGTACCTGCTTGTCGCGGCCGCGATCGGCGGGATCGTTGTGCTGATCGGCAAAATTTGACAGCGGAAGAAAAAAGGTTCCCAAGCCAATGGCTTTGGAACCTTTTTCGCATCGCCGCGCGATGCAGAGGATCAAAGGAGAGGTTCATAAAGAAGTTTGGAAGAGATCGTTTCAGATACGGCTGCGGATCTCCGCACCCATGGCCTTGCAGCCGACGAGTTGGCAGTTTTCCTGCATGATGTCGCCGCAGCGGAAGCCCGAGCGCAGCGTTTTATCCACCGCGCGCTCGATGGCGTCGGCCTCGGCGGCCATGTCGAAGCTGTAGCGCAGCATCATCGCGGCGGCCAGGATCGTGCCGATGGGGTTCGCCTTGTCCTGTCCCGCAATGTCGGGCGCGGAGCCGTGGATGGGCTCATAGAGCCCGTTCGTGCCGTCGCCCATGCTGGAGGACGGGATCATGCCGATCGAGCCCGTGATCTGGCTCGCCTCGTCGGAAAGAATGTCGCCAAAGAGGTTTTCGGTCACGATGACGTCGAACTGGCTCGGGTCGCGCACGAGCTGCATCGCCGCGTTGTCGACATACATGTGGCGAAGCTCGACGTCGGGATAGTCTTTTGCGACCTCTGTGACCGTTTTGCGCCAGAGACGCGAGGTGTCGAGCACGTTGGCCTTGTCGATGGAGGTGACGCGCTTGCGGCGCTTGCGCGCGGTCTCGAACGCGACGCGGGCGACACGCTTGATCTCGTGCTCAGAGTAGGCCATGATGTCGGTGGCCTTCTGCTCGCCGTTCGTCTCTTCCGTGCGGTGCTCGCCGAAGTACACGCCGCCGATGAGTTCGCGCACGACGATGAAGTCGATGCCGTTTGCCGCGATGTCAGCGCGCAGCGGGCAGGCGGCGGAGAGCTCGGAGAACATCTTCGCAGGGCGCACGTTCGTGTAGAGGCCCATGCCCTCGCGCAGCTTGAGCAGACCGCGCTCGGGACGGTTGGCGGCGGGCTGGTCGTCCCACTTCGGGCCGCCGACCGCGCCGAGCAGCACGCTGTCCGCGTTACGGCAGGTCGCTAAACTCGAATCCGGCAGCGGCACGCCGAATTTATCGATGGCGTTGCCGCCCATCGGCGCGTCGACGTAGGTGAAGGTGTGGCCAAACTTCGCGGCCACGGCGTCTAAAACGCCCATGGCCTCGGTGACGATCTCGGGGCCGATGCCGTCGCCCTTGATGATGGCAATGGTCTTGTTCATTTCGCCGCCTCCTTTGCCTTGAGCGAGGCCATCAGGCCGCCGCGCGCGATCATGTCCTTGATAAACGGCGGGAAGGGCTCGGCCTGATACGTCGTGCCCTTTGTCACGTCTGTGATGACGCCGGTGTCGAAGTCAACCGTTACCTCGTCACCATTTTCAATGTCCGCGCTCGCGGCGGGGCACTCCAAAATGGCGAGGCCGATGTTGATGGCGTTGCGGTAGAAGATGCGGGCGAAATTCGCCGCGATGACGCAGGAGATGCCGCTCGCTTTGATGGCGACGGGCGCGTGCTCGCGCGACGAGCCGCAGCCGAAGTTTACGCCCGCGACAATGATGTTGCCGTCTTTGACGCGGTGGATGAAGTCCTTGTCGATGTCCTCCATGCAGTGGGAGGCGAGCTCCTTGTGGCTCTGGGTGTTCAGATAGCGCGCGGGGATGATGACGTCCGTATCGACGTGATCCCCATACTTATGGACAATGCCGTGTGCATTCATTTGTTCATGACCTCCTCCGGATGAGAAATGTGGCCGGTAATACCAGATGCCGCGGCGACAGCCGGAGAGGCGAGGTAGACCTCGCTGTCGACGTGGCCCATGCGGCCGACAAAGTTGCGGTTGGTGGTGGAAACGCAGCGCTCGCCGGCGGCGAGGATGCCCATGTAGCCGCCCAGGCACGGCCCGCACGTGGGCGTGGAGACGATGCAGCCTGCGTCGAGGAAAATGTCGGTGTAGCCCTCGTGCATGCAGGCGCGGTAGACTGCCTGCGTGGCGGGGATGACGATGCCGCGGACGTTCGGGGCCAGGTGATGGCCCTTCAGGATCGCAGCGGCAGCGGCCATGTCGGGGAGCTGGCCGTTCGTGCACGAGCCGATGACGATCTGGTCGATGGCGATGTCGCTGCCCTCGCGCGCGCTGTGCGCGTTTTCGGGCAGGTGCGGCCAGGCGACCGTGCAGTCGACCTTGCCGAGGTCGATGTCGATGACGCGCTCATATTCTGCGTCGGGATCGGCCTCGAACGCTGTCCAGGGGCGGTCCACGCGGCCCTCAACATAGGCGCGCGTCACGTCGTCGACGGGGAAGATGCCGTTCTTGCCGCCCGCCTCGATGGCCATGTTGCAGATCGTCAGGCGGTCATAGATCGTGAGGTTCTTGACGCCCTCGCCCGCAAATTCAATGGACTGGTAGCGTGCGCCGTCCACGCCGATCATGCCGATGAGCGTCAGGATGACGTCCTTGCCGGAGACGAACGGACGGAGCTTGCCGGTGAGATTCACCTTGATGGCGGACGGGACCTTGAACCACGTCTCGCCCGCGGCCATGGCCGCACCCATGTCGGTCGAGCCGACGCCGGTGGAGAACGCGCCGAGCGCGCCGTAGGTGCAGGTGTGCGAGTCCGCGCCGATCACGGCCTCGCCCGGGGCGACAAGCCCCTGCTCGGGCAGCAGCGCGTGCTCGATGCCCATCGTGCCGACATCGTAGAAGTGGTCGATGTCGAAGCGGCGGGCGAAGGTGCGGCACTGCTTGCACTGCGTGGCGGACTTGATGTCCTTGTTCGGTGCGAAGTGATCCATCACCATCGCAATGCGGCTTTTGTCGAAGACTTTTTCAAAGCCCGCGGATTCAAATTCGTTGATGGCCACGGGGGTCGTGATGTCGTTGCCGAGGACGAGGTCGAGCTTTGCCTGGATGAGCTGGCCCGCGCGCACGCTCTCAAGTCCTGCGTGCTTGGCGAGAATTTTCTGCGTCATTGTCATGCCCATGTCGCGTTTCTCCTTTCAGTTGCCGGATTCCATGATCTTGTTGATGCCGTTAACGTAGGCGCGGATCGACGATTCGATGATATCGGTCGAGAGACCCGAGCCGGTGTACGACCGCCCGTCGGGGCCGGAGACCTTGACCACGGCCTCGCCGATGGCGTCCTCGCCGTCCGTGACGGCGTTCAAGCTGAAGCTCTCGAGCTTCACGTCCATTTTGAGCATGCGGTTGATGGCCTTGAACGAGGCGTCCAGCGGGCCCGTGCCGATGGCGACGTCTTCGATCTGCTCGTCGCCGCGCTGGAGCTTGATGCACGAGATGTTCGGCACGCCGTGGCCCGTGTTGACCACATGACTCACGAGCTGGCAGCTGCCCTGCACCGCGGCCTGGCGGTGGAGCACGAGCGCCTCAATGTCGCTGCTCGTGATGTTCTTTTTCTTGTCGGCGAGATCCTTGAAGCGGGTGAACACGCTCTCGAGCTCCTCGTCGCTCAATTCGTAGCCCATGGATTCGAGCTTTTCGCGCAGCGCGTGCTTGCCGGAGTGCTTGCCGAGCACCATCGTGTTCTGCGGGATGCCGACGTCGGTGGAGTTCATGATCTCGTACGTTCTTGCATTGGCAATGACGCCGTGCTGATGGATGCCCGACTCGTGCGCGAAGGCGTTCGCGCCGACGATGGCCTTGCTCGGAGGGATGGGCACGCCCGTGATGTTGCTCAGCAGCTTGCTCGAGCGGTAGATCTGCTTGGTGTTCACGCCGGTCTCGGCGTCGTAGAAGTCCTTTCTCGTGCGCAGCGCCATGACGATCTCTTCAAGGCTCGCGTTGCCCGCGCGCTCGCCGATGCCGTTGACCGTGCATTCGACCTGCGTCGCGCCCGCGCGGACGCATTCGAGCGAATTGGCCACCGCCATGCCGAGGTCGTTGTGGCAGTGGACGGAGATGTCGACATGCTCGACGCCCTCGATGTTTTCACGCAGGTAGGTGATGAGGTCATACATCTCCTGCGGCGTGGAGTAGCCGACGGTGTCGGGCACATTCAGCGTCGTCGCGCCCGCGGCGACGGCAGTGGAGTAGCAATGGGCCAGAAATGCCCAGTCGGAGCGGGAGGCGTCCTCGGCGGAAAACTCGATGTCATCGCAATAGCTCTTGGCGTAGGCGACCATCTCGCGGATGCGGTCGATGACCTGCTCGCGCGTCATCTTGAGCTTGTACTCCATGTGGATGTCGCTCGTCGCGAGGAAGACATGGATGCGGGGGTGGTTGGCCTCCTTCACGGCGTCCCACGCCGCGTCGATATCGCCCTTGGCGCAGCGCGCGAGCGAGGCGACCGTGCAGTTCGTCACCGCGGCGGCGATGGCCTGCACGCTTTTGTGGTCCATGGGAGACGCGATGGCGAAGCCCGCCTCGATCACGTCGACGCCCAGCTTTTCGAGCTGGCGGGCCATTTCGATCTTTTCCGTCAGATTCATGCTGCAGCCGGGGGACTGCTCGCCGTCTCGTAAGGTCGTGTCAAAAATTTTAATGCGCTTCATGGGGTATTCCTCCTGCTTTTTTCTCTCGCATAGCAACAAAAAAAGCCTCCGTCTCTTCCCTTGAAGAGACGAAAGCTCAAAACTTCCGCGGTACCACTCTTGTTGGCATATGAAATGCCCGCTTTCTGCATCGGCTTGAAAATCAAACGAATGCGCCTCGTTGGTAACGGTGAGGAGATCCGGCTCCGCCTAAACGAATGTCTCAGCGAAGCTACTCAGGGGCCAGTGACATCATCCCGCTCTGCATTGCCTCGCAGCGACCGGCAACTCTCTGAAGCGTCTGTAGGACGAATTTTTCCCCGTCACGGTATTTGTGAACTATGAGATTTAATGATGCTACTATAATCGCCCGCCCCCGCTTTGTCAAGCGGGGAAAAAGAAATTTGCACTTTTGACAAAAAACCGCGCGGCGGAAAACATATTTTGCGCACTTTGAACGGAGAAAAAGGCAAAAAAGCAAGAGAAAAAGGGAACGCGCAAGCGTTCCCTTTTTTGCCAAAATTTCTTACCTGCCGCCGAAGATCAGGCTGCCGAGCCCCGTGGAGGTCAAAAACAGAATGAGCATGACAACGGGCACGACATACTTCATCATCACGCTGTAGAGCTTGGCGCGGCCAAAGTGCTCGCCGTTTTTCTCGATCTCGGCAATGATCCATTTCGGACCCACGACCCAGCCGACCAAAATGCTCGTGAGCAGGCTGATAAACGGCATGAGGAAGCTGTTGCTGATGTAGTCCATCACGTCGAGCAGCTGCGCGGTCGAGCCGTTGGGCAGCGGAAGCTCAAAGTAGAGCACATTGTAGCCCGTGCAGATGAGCACAGCCGTCACGAGCGAATAGACGCCCACGGCGGCGCACATCTCCTTGCGCGACTTGTGGAAAATCTCCATGCAGTTGGCGACAAGCGTCTCCATGACGGACACGCAGCTCGTCAGCGCGGCGAAGCCGAGCGCGAGGAAGAACACCGCGCCCACGACGCGGCCCACGCCGCCCATCGCGGCGAAGACCTTCGGCAGGCTGATGAACGTCAGGCTCGGGCCGCTGGCCATGCCGTCGGTGCCGAGGAAGACATAGACGGCGGGGATGATCATCAATCCTGCGAGGAACGCGACGCCCGTGTCGAAAATTTCGATCTGGTTGTTGGCCTTGTTGAGGTCGACGTCGTCCTTGACGTAGCTGCCGTAGGTGATCATGATGCCCATGCTGACACTGAGCGAGAAGAAGAGCTGACTCATCGCGTCGAGCGCGATGTTCAAAAAGCGCTGGACGGTCAGGCCCGTGAAGTCGGGCTTAATGTAGACGAGCAATCCTTCGATACCCGTGCGCGTCATGCCGCTCTCGTCGGTGTAAGAGAGCGTGAGCGAGAAGATGGCGATGCCGATGATGAGAAGGAGCAGACCCGGCATGATGTAGCGGGAGTATTTTTCAATGCCCTTTTCCACGCCGCAGTACACGACCCACGCCGTCAGCGCCAAAAAGATCAGCATGAAGACGATGGGCGAGACGGGGGAGGTGATGAACGAGGTGAAGAACCCGTCCTGCGCGGCGGCATCGCCGCTTGAGACGAGGTAGAGGGTAAAATACTTCGTGATCCAGCCGCCGATGACGGAGTAATACGTCATGATGAGCGTGGGGACGAGGAAGGTGAGGTAACCCAAAAACTTCCACTTTTTGTTGAGCGTTGCAAAGGCATTGAGGGCGTTCTGCTTCGTGCGGCGGCCGATGGCTACGTCGGTCGTCAGTAGGGTGAAGCCGAATGTCAGCACCAGCACCAGATAGATGAGCAGAAACAGTCCGCCGCCGTCCTTGGCGCAGAGATAGGGGAAGCGCCAGATATTGCCGACGCCCACCGCGCTGCCCGCCGCGGCCAGCACAAAGCCGAGCGAGCCGCTGAAACTACTGCTTTTTTTCATGTTCGATTCTCTCTTTTTTTTCATGTAAATGGAATGACTAATGCCCCATTATAGCAGAAGAAACCGAATTGGCAAGGGGAGAGACGCTGAAAATGCAGGAATTCTTGCGAAAATGTGAAAAAATATCTCACCAGCGGCTTGCTGATGAGACATTTTATTCATAGCAGGATTAGATTTTGTCATGGCCGGCGGCTTCGTCGGTGAAGACGGCCTCGAATTCCTCAGCGCTCATCGTCTCGTGCGCAAGCAGGAATTCCGCCACGGCGATGAGGTGCTTCTGATCGCGCGAGAGGATGTCCTCGCAACGCTCGTAGGCCGCGTCGATGATGGACTTGACCTCCTCGTCGATCTGTGCGGCGACCTGCTCGGAATACGGCTTGGCCTGCGCCATCGAGCGGCCGATGAAAATTTCATCGTGGCCGGATTCGAACGAGATCGAGCCGAGCCTGTCGCTCATGCCGTACACCGTGACCATCTTGCGCGCGATCTGCGAGGCGCGCTGGATGTCGTTCGACGCGCCGGTCGAAATGTCGCCGAGCATCAGCTTTTCCGCCACGCGCCCGCCAAGCAGCGAGACGATCTGCTCTTCCATATAGCGCTTGGACTGGTACGAGCGGTCCTCCGTGGGCAGCGAGATCGTCATGCCGCCCGCGCCGCCACGCGGGACGATCGTGATCTGGTGCACAGGGTCGTGCGTCGGCAGCGCGTGCATCACGATGGCGTGACCGGCCTCGTGATAGGCAGTCAGCTTGCGCTCGTGCTCGCTGATGACGCGGCTCTTCTTCTCGGGACCTGCGATGACCTTGATCTCCGCCTCGGAGAAGTCGGACATCGTGATGAGCTTGCTGCCGCGGCGCGCGGCGAGCAGCGCCGCCTCGTTCGAGAGGTTCTCGAGGTCTGCGCCTGTGAAGCCGGGCGTGCCCTTGGCGACGGTGGAGAGGTCCACATCCTCGGCAAGGGGCTTGTTTTTGACATGGATCTTCAGGATCTCCTCGCGGCCGCGGATGTCGGGAAGCCCCACGTAGACCTGACGGTCGAAGCGGCCCGGGCGCAGCAGCGCGGGGTCGAGGATGTCGGCGCGGTTCGTCGCCGCCATGACGACAACGCCCTGATTCGTGCCGAAGCCGTCCATTTCGACGAGCAGCTGGTTGAGCGTCTGCTCGCGCTCGTCGTGGCCGCCGCCGAGGCCCGTGCCGCGCTGACGGCCCACGGCGTCGATCTCGTCGATGAAGATGATCGCGGGGGAAACTTTCTTCGCCTGTTCGAAGAGGTCGCGCACGCGGCTCGCGCCGACGCCGACATACATCTCGACAAAGTCAGAGCCGGAGATCGACAAAAACTGCACGCCCGCCTCGCCCGCGACGGCGCGGGCCAGCAGCGTTTTACCCGTGCCCGGAGGGCCGACGAGCAGCACGCCCTTGGGGATGCGCGCGCCGAGGTCGATGAACTTGCCCGGCGCTTTCAAAAAGTCGACGATCTCCTGCAATTCCTCTTTTTCCTCGTCCGCACCGGCGACGTCAGAGAATGTTGTGGGGCGCTTATTGTCCCCGCCGGTCTTGAACGACGCCGTGCCGAACTTCGCCATGCGGTCGCCGCCGCCTCCGCCCGCGGAGCGGACGGAGAGGAAGTACCAGATGGCGAAAATGCCGAGCACCGCTAAAATATAAGGCGCGAACATCGCGACATAGTTGATCGAGTGGTCGGCGGTGAAGTCGTAGTCCTCGATGATGCCGTCGGCCTTCTGCTGCTCGATGAGCTCGCCTAAGTCGTCATAGAAGAGCGTCACGCTGAAAAGGTCCTTTTTGAGCTCCGTTTTGCCGTCGATGGGCTCGCGCAGCTTCATGCGCAGCGTGGTGTCCGTCACCGTGAAGGCCGAGACCTGTTCGGATTCGAACAGCTCGCGTACCTTGGCATACGACGGTTCGGCCTCCACCGGCTTGTTCATAAAGCCGTAGACGCCGACAAGCACCAGCAGCACCAGCAGATACGGCAAAAGATTGGGACGCTTGGTCTGTTGAGTCAATGGGATATCCTCCTTGCACTGCAAAGATAAAAGCCTCGCAGAGTTTCTGCCCGCAAGGGGCACGCGACATCCGTAGAGCAGCAGAGCTGCTAACGGCTGTCCAGACGCCCACAGGCGTGAAAAAATGCGAGATCGTTATTTCCAACGACAAGTGTGTCGGAAATAACACCGCTCGCTCCGCAAACGTGCGAGCGACAGCGAGTGCGCTGCAGCGGAGTGCAGCCTTCTCAAAAAAACAGCGTTTGCTGTTTTTTGAATCAGTTGGCGTAAACCTCGGGCTTGAGCACGCCGATGTACGGCATATTGCGGTACTTCTGGGCGTAGTCGAGGCCGTAGCCGACGACGAATTCGTCGGGCACTTCGAAGCCTGCGAGGTCCGCAACGACGGGCTTGGTGCGGCGGGCGGGCTTGTCGAGCAGCGTCACGACCGTCACGCTGGAAGCGCCCTTGGTCATAAAGTAATTCTTGAGGAAGTAGAGCGTGTTGCCAGAGTCGAGAATGTCCTCGATGACGACGATATCGCGGCCTGTGATGTCCTGCTGGAGATCGCGCGTGATCTGCACGACGCCGGACGAGGTCGTCGCGTTCTGATAGGACGAGACGGCGATGAATTCAATGTCGCTCTTGAGCTGGCAGGCGCGCACGATGTCGGCCATGAAGATAAAAGAACCCTTCAGCACGCCGAGAAACAGGGGATTTTTGTCCTTGAGGCGCTCGTAGAGCTCGTCGCCCATCTCCTGCACGCGCGTTTTGAGCTGCTCCTCGGAATACAGTACCTTCAGGATATCCTGATCCATATTGCTCTTAGCCATAGCTTTTTTCTCCACTTTCTTTTTATTCGTATTTGTTGTATCTGATGCGGCGTTCCGCCGCAGGTCGCACAAATTGACGTTATCTGGGAATGATGCGCACGAAGCACGCTGCGTCTCCGCCTTCCGGCAGGAAAGTAACGTCCGTCCCCAGCCGCCACACTGCGGCGAGTTGGCCACCCACGTAAAGGGCGGGGAGCGCGTCGCGCTCGGTGAGGGAGAGCTTTCGGTCGATGCACAGACGTTTCACGCTGCGCGCGCCGTTTGCGCCATCGAGCGTCAGGCGCGCGTTCAAGTCGCACGGGGCAACGGTGATGATCTCACCGTCTTCTGGCGCGCGGAGCGAAATGCCCTTGCCGTCGGGCTTATGCAGCAGCGTCAGCTCGAAATTGCCCCATGGGAGGGGAACGTTTTCCACAAGCGCCGCCTTTGGCAGCGCGGCGGGGGAGAACGCCATCGTCAGCGCGCCGTCCGCGATGCGGACAGTCGCGCTCTGCGGCAGCGTATAGCGCCGCTCGGCGCTGCCGCCTCTCTGTGCAAGGGCGCAGATCGCGTCGAGCTGCTTGCGCCCGATGTCCTTGCGCCCGAGGCCGAGCGCGTCGGCCAAGTGCAGCAGGATACGTGGCTGCACGACTTCATCGGCGGCAAGAAAGCAGTCCAGCGACAGCGAAATACCGCCGTCCTGCGCTTTTGCATGGGAAAGTGCGGCTTCCGCCGCGTGCTCGAGCGCATCGTCGAGTACGGTCAATGAGCGCGCCGTTGTGGCGATATGCTGAGGCGCGCGGGGATTGAGCTCCCTGAGCCGCGGCAGAATTTCAAGCCGCAGGTAGTTCCGTGCGGCGGCGTTCGGGTCCGCGTTCGTATGGTCTTCGACATGCGGGATGTTGTGAGCGCGCGCATAGGCGACAAGCTCTTCACGCGTCTGCTCCAAAAACGGGCGGGCAATGTCGCCCTGCTTTGGGCGCATGCCGCACAGGCCGCGCAGATCTGTCCCGCGGACGAGGTTCAAGAGCACTGTTTCCGCATTGTCATCTAAGTGGTGCGCCAGCGCGATCTGCGCGCCGAGCGACTTTGCCGTTTCGCGGAGAAAGGCGTAGCGCAGGTCGCGCCCAGCCTCCTCCTCGGTTTTGCCGGTCGCGCGCGCGTGGGCGCGCACATCGCCGGTGCCTGGATAGAAAGGAATGCCCTCTTTTTCGCACCACGCGCGGACGAAGTTTTCGTCGCGCGCGGCTTCCGCGCCGCGGAGCTGGTGGTTGAAGTGCGCGCAGGAGACGTCATACCCCTCCCCGCGCAGAAAATGCAGTAAACACATCGAGTCCAAACCACCGGACACGGCGGCGAGCACGGGCTGGTTCTTGTCGAGATAGCGCGCGCAGAGCGCTTCCGCGCGCGGCAGCTCAGTCCTCTTCATGCCGGTAGTCGAGCGACGAGAACGTCGTATACTGCGGCGACCAGGCGAGCTCGACCTTGCCCGTTTCACCGTGGCGGTTCTTGGCAATGATGCACTCGGCGATGTTGCGCTTTTCCGAGTCCTCGTTGTAGTAGTCATCGCGGTACAGGAACATGACGATATCCGCGTCCTGCTCGATAGCGCCCGATTCACGAAGGTCGGAGAGCATGGGGCGCTTATCCTCGCGCTTTTCGTTTGCACGCGAGAGCTGGGAGAGACACAGCACGGGGACTTGCAGCTCCTTTGCCATGATCTTGAGCATACGGGAAATATCACTGACCACCTGCTGGCGGCTCTCGCCGCTGTAGCCCTTCGTGCCGGAGGACGCCATCAGCTGCAAGTAGTCGATGACGACGAGCCCTAAATTGTCGATGCGGCGGCACTTGGCGTTCATGTCCGCAACGGTGAGCAGCGGATTGTCGTCAATGAGAATGTCAAGCCCCGAGAGGACCGACGCGGCGTTTGCGATGTTGACCCAATCCTGCTCGCGCAGGTTGCCGGTCACGAGACGCTGGTTCTCGACCGTCGCCTGATTCGATAAGATACGCGTCACGAGCTGCTCGCGCGACATTTCGAGCGAAAACACGGCCACGGCCTGCCCGCTCGAGCGCGCGACATTCAGCGCAAGGTTCAGAGCCATACTCGTCTTACCCATACCGGGACGCGCGGCCAGCAGCACAAGGTCCGATTTGTTGAGGCCATTCATTTTGTCGTCCAGTACGCCAAAGCCCGTGGGAAGACCCGGCAGCGTCTTGCCGCCGTTGGCGCTCAGCTCGCTCAAATGGTCCAGAACGCCCTGCAAAACGACGCCGATGCTCGCCATGCTCTGCGCGCTGCGCCCGCGGCGCACGGCGTAAATTTTCTGCTCCGCCGCGTCGAGCACGCTGGACGCGCCGCCTGTGCCGTCCTGCACCATGGTGGAAATTTCCCCCGCCACGGTGTAGAGCGCGCGCAGCAGCGCCTTGTCGCGTACGATGCCGACGTATTCCATCACGTTTGCGCTCGTGGGTGTCACATCCATCAGTTGGGCGAGGTACGGGCGCGTCGTGCTTTCCTCATAGGTGCCGTTTTTCTCCATCTCGCCCGCGACGGTCACGCCGTCGATGGGCTTGGAGTAGACGAACATGGAGTAGATCGTTTCGAAGATCTCGCGGTTCTGCTTTAAGTAAAAATCATCGGGACGGAGCTGCTCCATCACGTCCTTGACGCAGTTTGCGTCGATGAGCATCGAGCCGAGCACCGACTGCTCGGCCTCGAGCGAATGAGGCATCTGCCGGTAGAAGATATCTTCCACGAGAAGACCTCCTTATTGCGTAATCTTGCGCCTTACTCCTCGCTCACGCTGACGGAGAACTTGGCGCTCACTTCATAGCCGAGCTTGGCCTTGACCTCGTAGGTGCCGAAGGCCTTGATGGGCTCGTCGAGCACGATCTTCTGCTTGGGCACGTCGAGCTGGTACTGGCTCGCAAGGCCCTCGGAAATTTCCTTGCTCGTGATGGCACCGAAGAGCTTGCCCTCCTTGCCGCCCTTGGCCGTGAGCTTGACGGTCACGTTCTTGAGCTTGCCGCCCATTTCGACGGCGGCCTGACGGTTCGCGGCCTCCTCGGCGCGGCGGGCCTTTTCCTTCAGGTTCATGGTGTTGATGGCGTCAGCCGTGGCGAGCACGGCGAGCTTGCGGGGCAGCAGGAAGTTTCTTGCATAGCCCTCGGCTGCGTCGATGAGCTGGCCCTTTTTGCCCTGACCTCTCACATCCTGCGTTAAAATGACTTTCATATCTGTTTCCTCCTTGTGGGGTGATTTACGTTGTGGGGAAGAGCGTCACTCTTCCATATATTCGTCGATGGCGGCGAGCAGACGCTCGCGCACCTCATCCACGGTGGCGTCGTTTACCTGGCCGCCCGCGGTGGTCGAATTGCCGCCGCCGCCGAGCTTTTCCATGATGAACTGCACATTGATCTCGCCGAGCGAGCGCGCGGACAGATTCACACCCGTACCGTGCTTGTAAAGCACGACCGAAGCGTGGATGCCGGAGAGCGTCAAAAGCTCGTCGGCCGCCTTGGCGGCGGTCACGCGGTCGATCTCCTTTTCAACCGCGGCCACGGCAATGTCGCCGTGAACGAGCTCGGCGTGACGGATGATGTCATAGCGCTCGACCATGCCGGCAAGGTCGCTCTGGAAGAGTCGCTGTACGTCCGACGTGTCCGCGCCCGCGCGGCGCAGGAACGCGGCGGCTTCAAACGTGCGCCCGCCGGTGCGCATCGTGAAGTTCTTCGTGTCGAGCACGATGCCCGCAAGCAGCGCCTCGGACTCTGCGCGAAGTAAATCGGTCGGGTCGGCGAGGTATTGCAGCAGCTCCGTCACGAGCTCGGACGCGCTCGAGGCGTAGGGCTCGTGGAAGTTGAGCGCGGCGGATTCGATATAATTCGCGGCTCTTCTGTGGTGGTCGATGACCGCCACGCGGTTGCACGCGTCGAGCAGCTGCTCGGATTCGACAAGGTCGGGACGGTTGGTGTCCACCACGACGAGCAGCGCGCCCGGCTGGGCGGAGATGAACGCGTCGTTGCCGGAGATAAACGCGTCCTTGTATTCCGGAAGAGCGGCAAGCTTACTGAGCAGCGGCTTTGCGACATTGTCCTCCATGTCGATGACGATCTGCGCCTTTTTGCCGCGCTTGCGTGCGATGCAGCAGATGCCCGCCGCTGCGCCGACCACATCCATGTCCGCGTGCGCGTGGCCCATGACGAAGATCTGGCCTGCGTCGGAAATGAGCTCGCCGAGGGCGTTGGCCATCACGCGGGATTTGACTTTTGTGCGCTTTTCGGGGGACTTGGCCTTGCCGCCGTAGAATTCAAAGTCAAGGCGGTTGCGCACGACGACCTGGTCGCCGCCGCGCGAGAGCGCCATTTCGATCGAGAGCATGGCGTTCTGATAGAGCGTTTCGTAGTCATCCACGTCCTTGCCCACGCCGATCGAGAGCGTTGCGGCGACGCCGTCCTCAGGGACGACGCTTCGCACCGCGTCGAGCACGGAGAATTTACCCTCAAGCAGCTTTTGATACTCCTGCTCGGTCGTGACGAGCACGTAGCGGTTACGATCGAATTTGCGCAGCAGGCTGTGCGAATCCTTGAGCCATGTGCTGATCTTTTCGTCGATGGCGGCGAGCACTGCACTGCGCGACGCCTCGCTGCCAGCCTTCATCAGCTCTTCGTAGTTGTCGATCACGATGATCGAGACGATGGGGCGGCGGCTCTCGTTCTCCTCGCGCAGCGAGTCCTGCTCGGTTACGTCCGTCCAGTATGTTGTGGCAAGAAGGCTCTGTCCGCCGCGGCGGGAGGAGGGATGGCTCAGATTGCCGAACACGCGGAAGTGGCGCCCGCCCATCACCACCGTTTCGGGGCACTCGCTTTTACCTTCGAGCAGCCAGTGTGTCGGAAAATCGGGGAGAATATCGTCGATGCGGTTGTCAAAGATATCCTCGCGCACGCCGGTGAGCTGCATGAAGCTGTCATTGCTCCATAGGATCTCCTGCGTGTCGGGGCGGAAGACCATCATCGCGAACGGGGCCGAGAGCATCGAGGCCTTGTCGGCGGTGGTCATGTCGTCGGTCACGTCGTCGATATACTGGCGGATGCCCTCGCGGCGCTTCTGCGCCGTGTGGCGGAAGTACCACCAGAGAAACGCCATCGCCGCAGCTTCGCAGATCGCGAGCGGGATGCTCACGCGCACCGTGACGGCGGCAAAGAGAAAGCCGACAAGAAAGTAGAGCCGGAAGCTGGGGTCTACCAGTTTGCTGATCTTTTTGTTCCGCATAATGAATCTGCCCTCCCGTTATGATCGACATTACTGCGGCAAACCGCGGGAATAATCCATTTCATTATAACACGGCGGGGCGGGCGGGTACAATATCAATATTTTATTTTTCGGCGTCGACAAAAAATGTGGTATACTTTTGGTGGAAAACGTGCTATACTATCCCGTAATAGCGGATGGCCGCGCTGGAAAAATGCGCGCAAGAGCCTCCGCGGCAACAGGTTTTGACCGCATTTTCGCGGTTCTCATAGAAAGTCCATAGGGATCCAAAAGGCGCCGCAGGTGCGATCGCTTCGTGAAGCAGGGCGAAGTGAGAGCACGGACGTCTCCAATGCTTTGCGCTTTTTGGTCCGGACGCACATGACAAAATCAAAACAAATCTATCGTTATTCTATTGTGAAACGAATCAAAAGGAGTTGAACCAGCATTGGCTGAACAGTTAAAAATCATCCCTCTCGGCGGTCTCAATGAGATCGGCAAGAATATGACCGTTTACGAATACGGCGGCGAGATCATCGTGGTCGACTGCGGCATGGCCTTCCCCGGCGACGACATGTACGGCATCGACTGCGTCATCCCCGACGTGAGCTATCTTGTCAAGCACAAGAACCGCATCCGCGGCATGTTCATCACCCACGGGCACGAGGACCACATCGGCGCCGTGCCCTACATCCTCAAAAAGGTGAATATTCCCATCTACTGCACGCGCCTGACCGCGGGACTCATCCGCTTAAAGCTCGAAGAGCACGGCCTTCTCAAATCGACGAAGATCGTCACGGTTGAAAGCGGCATGACCGTCAAGGCCGGCAAGTTCAGCGTGGAGTTCATCCACGTGAACCACTCCATCGCGGACTCTGTCGCGTTCGCCATCCACACAGGACTTGGCACCGTTGTCCACACGGGCGACTTCAAGATCGACTCGACGCCCATCGACGGCGAGGTCATCGACCTTGCCCGCTTCGGCGAGCTTGGCAAGCAGGGCGTTTTGGCGCTGCTCGCGGATTCGACGAACGTCGAGCGCCCAGGCTACACGATGAGCGAGCGCACAGTGGGCAGGACCTTCAACCGCCTGTTCCAGGGCTGCAAACAGCGCATCATCGTCACGACGTTCGCCTCGAACGTCCACCGCATCCAGCAGATCATGGACGCCGCGGCGGAGTGCGGGCGCAAGGTCGCCGTCACGGGCCGCAGCATGGAAAACGTGACAAAAGTCGCCATGGACCTCGGCTACATGAAGCCGCCGAAGAACACCGTCGTCGACATCAACAAGATCAAGTCGATGCCGCTGGAAAAGCAGGTCATCGTCACCACCGGCTCGCAGGGCGAGGAGATGTCCGCCCTGTACCGCATGGCGTTCTCCCAGCACAAGCAGATCGAGGTCGGCCCCGGCGACCGCGTTATCATCTCGGCGAGCGCCATCCCCGGCAACGAGAACACCGTCTCGCGTGTCATCAACGAGCTCTTCCGCAAGGGCGTTGAGGTCATCTACGACCGCGCGGACATGCTGCACGTCTCGGGCCACGCATGCCAGGAGGAGCTCAAGATCATCCACGCGCTGACAAAGCCCAAGTATTTCATCCCCGTGCACGGCGAGCAGCGCATGCTCCAGCTGCACAAGGATCTCGCTCTCCAGATGGGCATGGACCGCAAGAATATTGTGATTTGCGACAACGGCGATGCCGTCGAGATCGGCGCGCGCTCGATGAAGTGCGTGCCCGGTTATGCGCCCGCGGGCGAGGTGTTTGTCGACGGCTACGGCGTCGGCGACGTCGGCGCGGTCGTGCTGCGCGACCGCAAGCATCTGGCGGAAGACGGCATGGTCGTCGTCGTGCTGCCCATCTCCGCGCAGAACGGCGACCTTCTGGCCGAGCAGGCGGTTGAGTATCGACGACTTGCCGACATTCGGGCAGCCGACTATTGCAATGAAAGCGGTTCTTGTCTGAGTCATAACTTCTCCTCATATAGATGACCGCTGATATGACAGTCAGCGGTCATTGATTTTTTATATATTATTTGTCTTTTTTCTTGAAATTGAAGCCCGTGAATATGAAAGTGAAGCTCAGCACAAGGCTGGCGATCAAAACGGCTATCATATACGGCTTCTCTGCGTAGTAGGCGAACATTGCCCTGAACGCATCGGGCTGAGCGAGAATCGCAATGCCCGTGCAAACGGCGAATATCGCGCCGACGAGCACGGCTCCCGCCGCGGTATCTTTCGATATTTTAGCAAGGCGGTTGTATTTCTCGCTGAACTTCTCCTCCGCCATGTCAACGACAGCTTCTATAGCGGTGTTGAACAGCTCGCCCATGACAACTATCGCGTTCGCGATAAAAATTATCGCAAACTGGGTGCGCGAGACCTCGAAGAAGTCATAGATCAGGAGATATGAATACATATATATCATGCACACGAGGTGCACGCGCATATTTCTCTCCTGCCTGATGCAGGTGATGATGCCCGACCCCGCATAGACAAAGCTCTTGAGCAGACCTTTCATTTATTCGTCACCCATATAGTAGCTTCCGCTTCTGGGCAGACCGAGCTGAGTCAAGACGGTCTCCTCCTTTTCGCGCATGCGCACGGCCTCTAGGCCGCCCGCCTCATGGTCATACCCCAGCAGGTGGAACATGGAGTGCACTGTCAGGTAGGCCACCTCGCGCTGAAGCGAATGGCCGTACAGAGAAGCCTGCTCCATAGCCCGCTGCATGGAAATGACGATATCGCCCAGCATGGCTGCGCCCGTCTCCTGGTTGATATCGTATTTACCATTTTCGCCAAGAGGGAAGCTCAGCACATCTGTAGGCTGGGGCTTGTTGCGGTACTGCTCATTCAGCCGTGCAATCTCTTCGTCATCTACAAAGGTAACGCTTATCTCAGCAGAACCCTCAAAATGCTCGTATTCCAGCACAGCATGGCACGCACGCCGAATGAGGATGCGCAGGCCCGATGGGACCTTTACGGCCTTCTGTTTATTGGTGATGTACACTTTATGCGACATGGTGCTCACATTCCTTTCTTTTCATGTTTCCTGTATCCGCCGCAGGCAGACGGGTGCTCAGCC
>OLQL01001493.1_pt1 | contig 19189 bp, 13 predicted proteins | sample 1672971 | NCBI WGS metagenome assembly OLQL01 (sample SAMEA3136742, study PRJEB25190) | human gut metagenome | biome: human gut; feature: human-associated habitat; material: faeces | place: Austria | collected 2013
GCGCCTTACTGCAATGCACAGGTCACAGCCACTGTTTCAGCACATCGTTCAGCTTTTTGATCAAGCTTGTGAAGAAGCCCGGAACAAAAGTGATCAATTTGAGAAAGCTGGGTATCCCGGCTGACAAGGCTTACCAGTGGGCCAACTCCAGGCTGGGATACTGGCGTATCGCCGGTAGTCCTGATTTAAAGTGTTCCATTACAAACGAAAGACTCGCAGCAGCGGGATACTTTAGTATCCTCAACTACTACGAGTCTTTGCACTTATGCGGTTGAATCGTCGTGTACCGGTCGGCACGAACGGTGGTGTGAGAGGTCGGCTCTTTAAGGAGAGCCGACTACTCGATTATTGGCGGCAAATTACTCGCCCAGATGCCAGATATCGTCGTTGTACTCGGCGATGGTACGGTCACTGCTGAACATACCGGCCTTAGCAATGTTGATAACGCACTTCTTGCGCCAGCCCAGCGGGTCACAGGCATAGTCGCTCAGGGCCTGGCCCTTGCGCACCACATAGGCGTTGAAGTCGGGCAGCGTCTGGAACCAATCCTTGTTGATGAGTTCGTCGTGCAGGCGCTTGAGGTTTTCCTCATGACCGGCGGCCAGCATTTCGGGGCCGGTCAGGAAGTCGATGGCGCGGCGGATGTTGGGGTCGCCCTCGTACCACTGGGCGGCGCAGTAGTCGCCCGCGTCATAGCGGTGGATGACCTGGTCGGACGTCTGGCCGAAGATGTAGATATTGTCGTTGCCGACCTGCTGGCTGATTTCGACGTTTGCGCCGTCCATCGTGCCCAGGGTCAGCGCACCGTTCAGCATGAACTTCATGTTGCCGGTACCGGAGGCTTCCTTGGATGCCAGGGAAATCTGCTCGGACAGGTCGCAGGCAGGGATGAGCTTTTCGGCGGCGGTGACGTTATAGTTCTCCACAAAGACGACTTGCAGATGCTTGGAAACGACCGGGTCAGCGGCAATGACCTTAGACAGCGTCAGCAGTGCGTGGATGATATCCTTTGCGATGATATATGCCGGGGCGGCCTTGGCACCAAAGATGCTGACCAGCGGGGTGGCGGGCAGGTGGCCAGCCTTAATCTCGTAATACTGGTGGATGAGGTAGAGCAGGTTCAGCTGCTGACGCTTGTACTCATGCAGGCGCTTGGACTGGATATCGAACATGGCATTCGGGTCGATGGTGACGTTCTGGGTCCGTTTGAGCCAATCGGCCAGTGCCTGCTTGTTCTGGGACTTGACGGCGGAGAACTCCTGCAGGGTATCGACGTTTTCGGCGTAGGGCAGCAGCTTTTCCAGCTCGGTGGCGTCCTTGCGGAAGCCGGAACCGATGAGCTTTTCAATTTCGGCGGTCAGTGCGGGGTCGCACTCCAGAAGCCAGCGGCGGAAGGTGATGCCGTTGGTCTTGTTGTTGAACTTCTCGGGGTACAGCTCATAGAAGCCGTGCAGCTCGGCGTTCTTCAAAATTTCGGTGTGCAGGTAGGCAACGCCGTTGGTGGAGTGGGTAAAGTGGATGTCCATGTGGGCCATATGGACGCGGTCGTCCTTGTCGATGATGGCAAGGCTCTCGTCCTTGGTGCGGGTGCGGGCCAGTTCATCCAGCTTCTCGATGATGGGCATGAGCTGCGGGACCACGGCGTCCAGATAGGCGCGGGGCCACTTTTCCAGCGCCTCGGCCAGAATCGTGTGGTTGGTGTAGGCGCAGGTCTTGGTGACGATCTCGACGGCCTCGTCGAACTCGATGCCCTTCTCGCCCAGCAGGCGGATCAGCTCGGGGATGACCATGCTGGGGTGGGTGTCATTGATCTGGATGGCGGCATAATCGGCCAGGTCATGGTAATCGCAGCCGCGGGCGGCGCACTCAGCCAGAATCAGCTGGGCACCGGCGGAAACCATCAAATACTGCTGGTAGACGCGCAGGCGGCGGCCGGCCTCGTCGGAGTCATCGGGGTACAGGAACAGCGTCAGGTTCTTGTCGATGGCGGTCTTATCGAAGGTGATGCCATCGTGGACGATGGTCTCATCGATGGTGTCCAGGTCAAAAAGGTTCAGCGTGTTGGTGCGGCCCTCATAACCGGTGACGGCCAGCTTGTACAGGCGGGCATTGTAGGTTTTGCCTGCCAGCTCGACCGGATAGACCGTGTCAGTCTTTTCGGCCCAGGAGTGTGCGGTCAGCCAGGGGTCGGGCAGCTCGTTCTGGACGCCGCCCTTGAAGGATTGGTGGAACAGGCCGAAGTGATAGCGCAGGCCGACACCGTCGCCGGGCAGATCCAGCGTGGCGAGGGAGTCGAGGAAGCAGGCAGCCAGGCGGCCCAAACCGCCGTTGCCCAGGGACGGCTCCGGCTCGACTTCCTCAATGTCGGACAGGTTCTTGCCCGCAGCGGCCAGCGCGGCGCGGGTGTCGTCGTAGAGACCCAGGTTAATAAGGTTGTTGGACAGCAGCTTGCCAATCAGGAACTCGGCGCTGATGTAGTAGAGCTTGCGGCCCTTGACAGGCTTGACGTGGGTGGCGCTCTGCTCGCGGACGATGTCCAGCAGGGCAAGGTAGATTTCCTGGTCAGTGCAGGATGCCAGCGGCTTGTTGGTTTTGGCTTCGATCACAGTGGTCATATTCATGAGAGTTACCTCCTCATATACTTGCCTCCCCTGGCAGGGGCGGAAGGGTTGAGCCTTGCCTTGGCCCGGAACTTTTGGGCCAATAGGTATGTTTCTTGACTACACCTAGGTTATACCACACAAAACGCGCATGATGCTTGCAAAATAATGGCCAATAGTGGTACAATACTATCAACGAGGTGAAAATCATGCCAAATCAGAAAACCTTGCGCGAAACAAAGCAACATGGGGCCGCGTGGTTCCCTTTCAACATCTATCCCTGCACGATCCCGCAGGATTTTCCCCAGGTGGCGCTGCACTGGCAGGACAGCATGGAGCTGGTGTTTGTCAAAAAAGGGCGCGGCATCGTGCAGGCGGGCCTGACGACCTACACCGCCGAGGCGGGCGATGTCTATGTGTTTGCCCCCGGCGTGCTGCACGCGCTGCGCCAGCTGCCGGGCGAGGTGATGGAATATGAGAACATCATCTTTGATTTGGAACTGCTGGGCGGTGCAGGCGACCTGTGCGCTGAAAAATACCTGCTGCCTCTGCAAAGCGGCCGCCTGGCGCTGCCCATGCGGCTGGCCCCCAACGACTGGGGCTATACCTGGGCCGTAAACTGTCTGCACGCGGCGGAAGAGTTCAACAAGTTAAAGGATGTTGGCTATGAGCTGTGTATAAAGGGCGAACTGCTGTTGTTTTTGGCGGCGCTGGTGGGCCGCAGCGGCGACCTGCCCCCTGCCGATACCCCCGACACCCGACGTTTGAAAACCGTGGTACAACTGGTGAACGAGCAGTACGCGGGCGCACTGCACGTGACCGACGCAGCGGCAGCCTGCGGGTGCAGCCCCAGCCATTTTATGCGGTGGTTCAAGAAAATGACCGGCCAGGGCTTTACCGAATACCTGAACGAGCACCGCCTGAGCGCCGCCGCCGACGCTCTGCGCAGCAGCAATGACACGATACTGGCAATTGCCGAGCAGTGCGGGTTTGACAACTTGTCGTATTTTAACAGGTTATTTAAAAAAAGATATGGCCTGACACCGAGGGAATACCGGGTGAGGAAATAAAAAAGCCGCCGGCATCAACGAGATGCCGGCGGTAATTTTATGCTTTCTTACTGTAATCCCGTGCGCCGTAGATGGCGGTGCCTACGCGGACGATGGTCGCGCCCTCGGCGATGGCGGCGGCGTAGTCGTGGCTCATACCCATGGACAAAATATCCATCTGCGCCCGGTCGTAGTGCTGGGCATCGGCCTTGGCCAGCAGCTCCCGCATCTGTGCAAAAAAGCGGCGCGTCTCGGCATCGTCTGCATCAGCGGGCGGAATCGCCATCAGACCGCGCAGGCGGGTATTCTCCTTCGCGGCGGCAGCTTCCAGCAGCGGGAACAGGCTGTCGGCGTCGACGCCGCTTTTGCTGGCTTCTTCGCCGATGTTGATTTCCACCAAAATGTCCTGCACCAGACCCAGCCGCGCGGCGGCAGCGTCGATTTTATCGAGCAGCCGCGTGCTGTCCACGCTCTGAATGAGCGCGGCACGGCCTACAACCTTGTTGACTTTATTGGTCTGCAAATGACCGATAAAATGTCCGGGCTTGCCATTGTAGGCCCCGGCGTCGGTCTTTTCCACAAGCTCCTGTACGTGGTTTTCGCCGAACAGGTCAATGGGCAAATCGGCGCTGTACCGAACTTCTTCCACCGTGCGGGTTTTGCAGGCGGCACAAAGGCGCACGTCGGCAGGGTCGCGGCCTGCGGCCCTGGCGGCGGCAGCCATCGTCTCCCGGATCTTTGCGACGGCCTCGGCCATCTGCTGCTTTTGTGCTTCTGGGATCATCGCACTTCCTCCTGACTGTAAACGGCGCGGGAGCCGCCGATGAACGGCGGGCGGGTGCGGGCGCAGAGCAGAATCGCCTGCCCGATGTGATCCATCGACAGGCGCACCGGCACGGCCACGCGGCGCAGGTGCATCCCGATGAGCGTGCCGCCGATGTCCATGCCCGCTGCAGCTTTGACTTCCTCAACGAGCACCGGGTCGTTAAGGGTGCGCCAGCAGTTGGTAGCCCAGCTGCCGCCCGCGTGGGGCTGCGGGATGGCCGCCACGATTTGATAGCCGTTGGCCCTGGCGACCGTGCGCTCGATGACGATAGCGCGGTTCAGGTGCTCGCAGCACTGGGCAGCAAGGTAGACGCCCTGCTCCTGCAAGGGCGGCAGCACACCCGCCAGCACGGCGGCGGCAGCCTCCATGCTGGAATCCTTTCCGATATGTCCACCCATGATCTCGCTGCTGGAGCAGCCGACCACGAAGATATCCCCAGTTTCCAGGTGCGCGGCTTCCAGCAGTTCTTCAGTAGCCTGCCGGGCCTGTGCGGTAAGTTTTGCGTAATCCATGAAAAAGCCCCCTTTGGTACTATTATAGCAGGGGTGTCAATAACAAAAAAGCCTTCCCCCTCAGGGGAAGGCGGCCGAAGGCCGGATGAGGGGTGGCCTTGCGAATATTGTCCACTAACGGGTTGTGGCGGCAAAGCAGCCCCCCATCCGTCCGCTTCGCGGACAGCTTCCCCCTTGGGGGAAGCCATATATGCGGTTTGCCCGTTGGGCGGTTGGAGAGGCATTTCTACCTTGGCAGGGTATCCGCGTACTGCGAATAACTGTTTTTCACCATATCCGCATACGCAGCATAGGCATCCTCCAGCGTGGTGTACTCGGTACCCGTGATATAGGGTTTCAACGTCCCGCGGTTGTCAATGCCTTTGCCGATCACGTTGTAGGTCTGATTCTTCACCTTTGAGGTCGTCACCGGCATCGTGGTGATGTAAAATTTGCCCTCGTGTTCTTTGCTGATAAGGACCGGCACCTCCGTGCCTACTGCAAATTTAGTCACATCCACCGATGTCCAGAACAAATACCGCCCCGGGTCTTCGCCAGAAATCTTGCGGAAATCCCACGTTCCGGTGCTCAGCAGGCTGCCTTCCCTGATTTGCTCCTTCACCTTGGGTACCATTGTGGAGTTCGGGCAACTGGAGTCGATCTCGTAGAATTTCCCGCGGGCGGTAAAGTCTTTTAAATCCGTTTCCAGCAAGCCGCTGTTTTTCAAAATGCCGTGCAGGTTTTCGCTCAAATTAACGGTCGGCCGGGCGGGCTGCGGCTTGCTGGTGCCTGACCACGTCAGCACCACGCCTGTCCCATCCACATAAGAAACCGTGCAGGTTCCGTGCGCCGCGGGCGAGCCTATCCAGTTGGCGGTGTTGCCCTCATCGGCATAGTGGGTGATGCCCGCAATGGTGACGGGGTCAAAGTGCTGCCACCCGTCCTGCCCCTGCTTGAGCTGCACGGTCTGTTCGGCAGTGACATCGCCGGTCATTGCATCGGAAAGCACCTGCATATACGCGGCGCGCACGTTGACAATATCCGACGTTTCCAGCGCTTTTTCAATATAGCCTTGCAGCGCGGGGATCAGCATCGCCGCCAAAACACCAAGTATGGTCAGCACGACGATCAGCTCCACCAGCGTAAAGCCGCGCTTATTTTGCAGTTTTTTCCTCATTCGTTCCGCACCTTATCGTGTTATATGCACACAATTCCAGAATAAATACATTATTTTGTAACACAGTTTTTGTCGATGCGCAAATGATTTTTTCGCTTTTTATGCAGGTTTTACCTGCATTTTACAAATTGTTTACATTTTGATGCTGCAGGGCGGACAGTGCACCGGATGAGGGGGCAATGTCCGGCAGGTGGCAGGCCCCCTCAGTCACCTGCGGTGACGACTTCCCCCAAAAGGCGGAAGCCTTTACGCCGTTACATCCTCAAATTGACTATTATACAGATCCGCGTAGAACCCGCCCTGATCGATCAGCTCGTCATGGGTTCCCTGCTCCACAATATCGCCGTCGCGCATGACCAGAATCAGATCTGCGTCGCGGATAGTGGACAGGCGGTGGGCAATGACAAAGCTTGTGCGGCCCTGCATCAGGCGGTCCATGGCCGTCTGGATGCGCTGCTCGGTGCGGGTATCGACGCTGGACGTTGCCTCGTCCAGAATCAGGATGCGGTTGTCCGCCAGAATCGTGCGGGCAATCGTCAAAAGCTGTTTCTGGCCATGGCTGACGTTGGAGGCGTCCTCGTTCAGCTCCATCTGGTAGCCGCCGGGCAGCGTGCGGATAAAGTGGTCTGCGTTCGCGGCCTTGGCGGCAGCGATAACTTCCTCGTCGGTGGCGTCCAGGCGGCCATAGCGGATGTTCTCCATGATGGTGCCTTTGAACAGCCAGGTATCCTGCAAGACCATACCAAAGCCCTCGCGCAGGGCGCTGCGGTCAAAGTCGCGGACATTGTGGCCGTTCAGGCTGATTTCGCCCGCATCCACATCGTAGAACCGCATCAGCAGCTTGACCATCGTGGTTTTGCCCGCGCCGGTGGGGCCGACGATGGCGACCTTCTGGCCGGGCTTGACGTTGCAGCTGAAATTGTGGATGACTGTCTTTTCCGGCGTGTAGCCGAATTTGACGTGGTCAAACGTGACCTGGCCATCGATGCAGGCAGGATTCGCGCGGTGGGCGGGGTCGGCCTGCTGGTTCTCCTCTTCTTCGTTCAAAAATTCAAAGACGCGCTCGGCTGCGGCAGCCATGCTTTGCAGCATATTCGACACCTGCGCCAGCTGTTGGATGGGCTGGGTGAAGTTCTTGACATACTGGATGAACGCCTGGATATCGCCGATGGTGATGCTGCCCGCCGCTGCAAAAATGCTGCCGACGATGGCGACCGCCACATACCCCAGGTTGCCCACAAAGTTCATGATGGGCTGCATCAGGCCGGACAAGAACTGGGATTTCCACGCGGATTCATACAGTTTGTCATTGGCGGCGTTGAAGTCTGCCAGCACAGCGTCTTCACGGTTGAACGCCTTGATAACGTTGTGGCCGGCATAGACTTCCTCGACCTGGCCGTTGACAACGCCCAGCGTTGCCTGCTGCGCCTTGAAATATTTTTGGCTGAATTTGACGACCAGCAGCACCAGCGCCAGCGACACCGGCAGGATCAGCAGCGCAATCAGCGTCATCTTTGGGCTGATGGTGAGCATCATGATCAGCACGCCAATCATCGTCGTGACGCTGGTAATGAGCTGGGTCACGCTCTGGTTCAGGCTTTGGCCCAGCGTGTCCACATCGTTGGTGATGCGGGACAGTACCTCGCCGACGGTGCGCTTTTCAAAATAGGCCAGCGGCAGGCGGTTGATTTTTTTGCTGATCTGGTCGCGGAAATCATAGCAGACCTTCTGGGACAGACCACTCATGAGCCAGCCCTGGATAAAGCTGAATGCCGCGGAAAGCAGGTACATCCCCGCCAAAAACAGCAGCACTTTTCCGATATAGGCAAAGTCTATGCCGCCCACGCCGCGCAGCTTGGCAATCCAGCCGGTGGCCAGCGCCGTGGTGGCTTTGGCAAGGATTTTCGGCCCTGCAATGTTGAAAATCGTTGACAGAACGGCGAAGATAACGACCACGATGAGCGACAGCTTATATTTGCTCAACGCGGAAAGCAGCTGCCGCAGAGTGCCCTTAAAGTCCTTGGCGCGCTCGGTCGTCATGCGTCCGGGTCTTGGCATATCACTCACCCTCCTTCTGCAAATTGAGTTCCTTCTGGCTTAACTGGCTGCGGGCAATCTCCTGGTACTCTGGGCAGGATTCCATCAGCTGGGCGTGTGTGCCCTTGCCGACGATGCGGCCCTCATCCAGCACCAAGATCTGGTTCGCGTGCAGCACAGTGGAAATGCGCTGCGCCACGATGATGACGGTAGCGTTGTCGGTCTGGGCTTTCAGCGCACGACGCAGCGCCACGTCGGTTTTGTAGTCCAGCGCCGAGAAACTGTCGTCAAACAGGTAAATCCGCGGGTGCTTGGCAATCGCGCGGGCGATGGACAACCGCTGTTTCTGCCCGCCGGAGACATTGCTGCCGCCCTGGGCAATCGGAGTGTTGTAGCCCTCGGGCTTGGCCGAAATAAATTCGGCGGCCTGGGCAATCTCAGCAGCCCCGCGCACGTCGGCGTCAGTGATGTGCTCGCCGCCAAATTTCAGGTTGGAATCAATGGTGCCGCTGAACAGCACGCCTTTCTGCGGCACGTAGCCCAGTTGGTCGTGCAGCTGCGCCTGGCTCATATCGCGCACATCGACGCCGTCGATCATCACACTGCCTTCGCTGACGTCGTAAAAACGCGGGATGAGGTTGAGCAGCGTCGATTTGCCGCAGCCTGTGGAGCCGATGATGGCCGTCGTCTGCCCGGGTTTGGCGGTAAAGCTGATATGCTCCAGCGCGTCCTCGTCAGAGCCGGGATAGTGGAAGCTGACATCGTTAAAGGCCACAACGCCCTTGGTGCCGCCCTCGGACAGGGCTTTCGGCGCGGCAGGGTCGTGGATGGCAGCGGGGGTCTTGATGACCTCGTCGATGCGGTCTGCGGCCACACCCGCGCGGGGCAGCATGACGGCGACCATCGAGAGCATCAGGAACGACATAACGATCTGCATCGTGTAGGTGATGAAAGCAATCATCTCACCCACCTGCATATTGCCCAGGTCCATGGCCTTGCCGCCAAACCAGACGATGAGCAGGCTGGTCCCGTTCATGATAAGGGTCATAAACGGCATCATGGCGACCATTGTGCGGTTGGTGAAGAGCTGCGTTTTCATCAGGTCCGTGTTGGCCTTGTCGAAGCGCTCCTCCTCAAATTTCTCGCGGCTGAAAGCGCGGATGGGCATGATGCCGGTCAGAATCTCGCGGCTGACAAGGTTCAGCCGGTCCACAAGGGCCTGCATCTGCTTGAATTTCGGCATGGCTACGTTCATCAACACCGTGATAAGCACGAGCAGCGCGGCCACCGCCACAAAGATGATCCATTCAAGGCCGGTGTTGCCGCTGGCAACGTGCAGGATGCCGCCGATGCCCAAAATGGGCGCGTAGGCTACCATACGCAGCAAAATCACGCAGGTGAACTGCACCTGCTGGATATCGTTGGTGGTGCGGGTAATCAGCGATGCGGTGGAGAACTTCTCGATTTCGGCGTTGGAGTAGCCGACGACAGTCTTGAACACATCCCGGCGCAGGTCACGGCCAATGGCGGCGGAAACGCGGGACGCGATGAAACCGACGGCGATCGCCACGGCCACCATCAGCAGCGTCAGGGCCAGCATCTGGCCACCGGTGCGCAGCAGATAAGACATCTGTACATCATGGGCAATGCCCTGGGCGTCGTATTCCAGTGCTACCAGCAGCATAGCCTGGCTGGATAAGCTGTCTGCCACGGAATCATCCTGCGGCGCGGCGTCGGCCAGCTGGGCTTGCAGCATTTCCCGCGCACCGGGGGCTTGGGCCATGGCGGCAAACTGGGTCGCGACGGCGTCCAGGTCATAGCTGGTGGGCGTCACGGTGTCGGTCGTGCCGGCGGCGGTCGCAGCGTTCTGGGCAGCGGCCATATAGAGCACGATGTCGGGCGTGGTGAATGCACTTTCCAGCGCGGCGGTGTCGGCATCACTGTTCAGCATACGCACACCGTCCGCGTCGGGGTCGCCGTAGGCTGCGTCAGCCAGGACGGCATCGTCCTCGGTCATCAGCAGCTCCAGGGCTTGCAGGGTCGTGTCGCGGATAGTGTCAGGCACAGGGCTTTCAATGCCGCCCTGCTGGATGCCGGTGTCCACGATTTTGCTGGTGTAGTCGGGCAGGCTCAAATCACAATAGGCCTGCACGACGAGCAGCGCCACGACGGCGAGACACGCCGCCCAATGCCGCCCCAGCTGTTTAAATATTTTGGTCATGCGGGGGTTCTCCTTTCCGGGTTGGTTGTGCCATCGATTCATTTTCGGCCTCGATGGCGGCCAGCAGTGCATCCTTTACGGCGTTGGCCTGGGCCAGTTCCTCGGGGGTCAGCCGTGCCATGATGCGGGCAAAATAGGCGTTCATGGCCTGCTCGTTTGCGCTGCGGGCACGCTCCCCTTCCAGGGTGATGCGCACCAGCGTTTTTCGGCGGTCGCCAGGGTCTGTCTCGCGGGTAATGTGGCCGTCCTGCTCCATGGCACGCAGCCCGCGGGAGACGGCGGGCATCGGCTGGTGCATATACCGCGCAATGTCCGAAACATAAATTGCGCCGTCATGGCCGTGCTGCTCGATGAGGTTGTACAGATGTTGGAGCATTCCGTACCGGCATTTTGGCTCATTGGCCAGGGCCGCACGCATACCGCGCTTGGACAGGGTATGCAGCCGTGCGACGAACCGGAACACACCGTGCAGATTGGGTGTTTCTGGGGTAGACATTACACGCCTCCTGTTAATAATTATCATATGTTAATAATTGTGCCGTGATAATACTACACCCCCTTGCATCGATATGCAAGGGGGTGTAGGGAAGGTTTAAGATTTGTTTACAAATGGCAGGTGAAAAGACTTCTCCCTCGGGGGAAGCTGTCCGCGAAGCGGACTGATGAGGAGAGAAGTTCCCGCTATGACCCGTTTATGGGTTGCCAGGGTCAACACGCCCCTCATCCGGCCCTGCGGGGACACCTTCCCCCGAGGGGGAAGGCTTGGAGAGTGTGACGCTGTAGAGATTCACTCCGCTGCACAGCCCCAGCTTCAGTTCTGCGCTCTCCTTCGTGATTGTGATATCCTTAAACGTAATATCCTCGATCTCCCCGCCATGGCAGTCGAACCCGACAATCTCGATGGGCGCGGCGTCCTGCCAGATGTGGTCGTGATCCAGCGTGCGGCCGGTCAGGGTCAGCCCCTCAAACCAGCAATGGCTGAACTTCGGCGGCTCGGGGGCGGGTTCGCCATCGTCATTGTAGGATACGCTGTGCAAAATTACCCGCGGGGCGGTGCAATCGCGCACGGTCACGCCGCGCACATAGCCGCCGCGCTTGGGTGTGGCCTTGATCTCAATGCCGTACAGCGAGTTGGCAAAGTCGCAGTCCCAAATCTGCACGTCCTCCACACCGCCGCTCATCTCGCTGCCGATGCAGATGCCGTGGCCGTACCCGATGCGGCAGTCAAACACCTTGATGTGGGCGCAGGGACGGCCGATTTCGTTTCCCTCGGGGTTTTTGCCGCTCTTGATGGCAACTGCGTCGTCGCCGGTATGGAACTCGCTGGCGAACAGCGTGCAGTTTGTCGAGGAATCCGGGTCCCAGCCGTCGCCGTTCCAGACGCCCTCAGATTCAAAAACGCAGTGGTCGGTCTGGATATTATCGCAGTAGACCATGTGGAAAGTCCACGCCGGACTGTTTTTGAACGTAATACCGCTGAACCAGACATTCTCGCAGTTGCTCAGGTTTACTAAGCGCGGGCGCACACGGCCGGGGAGCGTGTCGTCGTTCTCGCAGCTTTTGACAAGTTCCTCGTTATCGTCCGAAAAGCTCTTGATGCGGGCGCGCTCGTCCTCGATAATTTTCTTTGCCAGCACCTGCCCGCCGCCGCAGATGGTGCCCTTGCCGCGCACGATGATGTTATGGCAGCCCGAGCCTTTCGTGTGGTCAAGCCGCCCGGCGTTGAGCAGGCTGGAATAGCAACGCATCTCCATCCCTTCAAAGCGGCTGGGGATGCGGGGCGAATAGTCGTTGATGTTGGCCGTGCCCTGCAAAACAGCCCCTTTGGAAAGGTAAATCTCCAAATCGCTGTGCAGCTGCAGCGCCCCGGTCAGGTAGTCACCCGCCGGAAAATACAGGATGTCATCGGCGCGGCAGTCGTTGATGGCCCGCTGCAAGTTGTCGGTGTTTAGCGTTTTGCCGTCGCCCTTGCAGAAATAGGGCGCAGCCGTTACGTTGACGCGGCGCTTTTCTTTGCCGAATTGCAGCGTCTCGACCCCGACGCAATAGCTGCCGCTGGCAACTTCCAGCCGGTAAGTGCTGCCGTAAGGCAGGCCCTCAATGGTGAAATGTGTTTTATCCGTGCGGCCGATGACCTCGCCGTTCAGCGAGACGGTATACTCCGCCCCTTTGGGCGCAGCGGCGGGTTTATCCCAATAGAGCACCGCGTAATCTTCGGTGCAGCGCAGTTTTAATTTACTTTGCTTCATGATGTTTTCCTTTTACACGCAAGTTGTCTGTTGCTTACATATTGTACCACAGCCCGCCGGTTTATCCAATACATAGGGGTGCCAAAATACAGCGGTCGAAACGCGGCAGGTTTTGACAGTTTTACAGGCTTGACAGCGCGGGAGGCGGCGTTTATAATCATATAAGCACAGTAGGTATATGTGCTATGCCGTTGCAGGGGCCGGGCAGATCCGGCCCTCAACTTTGCCGAACCCGCAGCTTTACGGTTGAGAGAGGATACAACGCCGGTGAGGTCATCAACGATATTGCGCTGAACCGCGCGTGATTTGAACATCCTTCTCCCCTGCCGTTTGGCGGGGGAGTTTTGCTTTTACTGGGGAAATATGATATAATTTCAACATCCGTGCAGGGGCCGGACACCTCCGCAGGGCGTCGAGGACGCCGCCCCCCTACAATACACGCCGCCATGCGAAAAATATTTACTATTTGCCGAAAGGAGCCGCCATGGACAAACCCGAATTTGCATCCGCCCATATGGCGGCGCTGAACCCGCAGCAGCGGGCGGCGGTGGAGGCCGTACACGGCCCGGTGCTGCTGCTGGCTGTGCCGGGCAGCGGCAAGACCACGGTGCTGATCACCCGGCTGGGATACATGACGCTGGTCTGCGGCATCCCGCCGCAGTCGATTTTGACAATGACCTACACCGTGGCCGCCACGCGGGAAATGCGTGCCCGTTTCGCCGCGCGGTTTGGGGATGCGCTGGCCGAGCAGCTGGAGTTTCGCACGATAAACGGCGTGGCAGCGCGCATTATCGTGCTGTACAGCCGTATGTACAACCGAACGCCGCCCGACCTGATCCAAAACGAGAGCGACACCGCACCGCTGCTGACACGCCTTTGGCAGGAGACGAACCACGAATACCCCACCGAGAGCACGCTGAAGGATCTGCGCACAGCCATCACCTACATTAAAAATATGTGCCTGACCGACGACGAGCTGGACGCGCTGGAAACCGACATCGACAACTTACCCGAGTTATACCGCGGCTACCAGCGGGCGCTGAAAGCCGGGCACAGGATGGACTACGACGACCAGCTATGCTTTGCGCTGCAAATCCTGCGCGGTGCGCCCGCTGTGGCGAAGGCGTTCCGGGAGCGGTATCAATATTTCTGCGTGGATGAATCCCAGGATACCTCCAAGGTGCAGCATGAGATTATCCGCGTGCTGGCGCAGGAAAGCGGCAACATCTTTATGGTGGGCGATGAGGACCAGAGTATTTACGGCTTCCGCGCCGCCTACCCCCAGGCTCTGATGGACTTTGAAAAGACCTACACCGGCGCACAAATCTTGCTAATGGAGGAAAACTACCGCTCACGGGAACCGATTCTGGACGCGGCCAACCGCTTTGTGGCCCGCAATCGTTATCGCCGCCCCAAAACGATACAGCCCACGCAGGGCGCAGGCAAACCGCTGCAGATCGTCACGGTGCGCCGCCGTGCCGATCAGCTGCCGTTTTTGTTTGAGACGGCGCAGAACTGCGAGACGGAAACCGCCGTGCTGTTCCGCAACCACGAGAGTGCCCTGCCCATCATCGACCTGTGTGAGCGCCGGGGCGTGCCCTATGGCTGCAAAAACATCGACCCCACGTTTTTCTCCAACAAAATCGTGCGGGATGTGGCGGATATCTTTGCGCTGGCCGCCCGCCCCGCCGACGCAGATGTTTTTCTGCGTTGCTACTACAAATTTGGTGTGCCGGTCACAAAGGTGCAGGCGCTGTACGCCTGCAGCCAGGCGCGGCAGTACGGCCAAGGCTGCTGGACAGCCCTACTGAACGAGGACAGCATCCGCCCGCGCATCCGCGCCGCCATGGCCGATGTGGCCCACGGCCTGGCCCGCCTGCCCAGGATGGCGGCGGACGACGCCGTGCGGTTTGTGGCCGACGAGCTGGGCTACGGCAAATACCTGGACAAAAAGGGCATGGACCGCACGAAATTGGCCGTGCTGGAAATGCTGGGTGCCCAGGAGGACAGCCCTGCCCACCTGCTAAAGCGGCTGGAAATTCTGCGCGGCATCGTGCAGGATCATATTACGCCGCCAGGATGCAGGTTTATTTTATCCACGATACACTCCGCCAAGGGGCTGGAATACGACCGGGTGATTTTGTTGGATGTGCTGGACGGCATCCTTCCGGCCAAGCCGGAACTTGCCTGCCGCACCCCTGGCGAGACCCAGCAGTACGAGGAGGACCGGCGGCTGTTCTACGTCGCCATGACCCGTGCCCGGCAGCAGCTGGTGCTGTTTGACTGCGTGGCCGAGCGCTCGGCCTTTGTGGAGGAAGTGTTGGCAGCCCTGCCCGGGCACCGCAAGCGCCCCGATGTGGAACCCGCAGGCCGCCGCCCTGTCCCGCCCGCCGCGCGGGCACCCCTGCCGCCGGTGGATGTGGAGAGCATCACGACCGTTGGTGCCCACGTGCGGCACGCGGTATTCGGCCCCGGCACGGTAGAGAGCGTGAGCGGCCACCGCGTGACCGTGCACTTCACCGCTGGGTCGCGGACATTGGACGCCCAGGTCGTAGCCGAGCGGCATTTGATGTGGAAAGAATGAGGTACCCCCATGAAAAAAATCCTACTCCTCGCCACCGGCGGGACGATTGCAAGCCGCCCCACGGCGGCGGGCGGGCTGGCCCCGGCCATCACGTCGGAGGAACTGCTGGCCTGTGTGCCGGAGCTGGCCGACCTGTGTGCTGTGGATGCCGTGCAGGTGTTCAACCTGGACTCAACGAACGTAGGCCCCGCGCAGTGGCAGAGTATTGTACACTGCATCGAAGAAAATTATGATGCCTACGACGGTTTTGTCATTGCCCACGGCACGGACACAATGGCCTACACCGCCGCCGCGCTGAGCTACATGGTACAGAACAGCGCCAAGCCGGTTGTACTGACGGGCAGCCAAAAGTCCATCTACAACCGCGACACGGACGCCCGCAACAACCTGTACCGCGCCTTTGTCTACGCGGTCAGTGACGGTGCATGGGGCGTGCAGCTGGTGTTTGACAACAAGGTCATTCTGGGCACCCGCGCCCGCAAGACACGCACCCGCAGCTTCAACGCGTTTTCCAGCATCGACTACCCGGAGACGGCGGTTTTTCGCGACACGCGGCTTGTCCTTTTCCTGCGCCGCCCGGCTGCGCTGCCGCCGGTGCGGTTCTATGAAAAGCTCGACCCCGCCGTTTTTGTGCTGCGCCTTGTGCCGGGGATGCGGGCTGATATCATTCCGATGCTGGCCCCGCATTACCGGGCGCTGGTGTTGGAGAGTTTCGGCGTCGGCGGCCTGCCGGGCGGAGAACATGGCGCCATGTTTGCCGAGCTGCGCCGCTGGTGCGAGAGCGGGCGGCTGGCGGTGTTTACAACGCAGGTTCCCCACGAGGGCTGCGACCTTGCCGTTTACGAGGTGGGGCGCGCCGTGGGCGAGCTGCCCGGCGTATTGGAGGCCCGCGACATGACCCCCGAGGCCGTCGCCGTGAAACTGATGTGGGCGCTGGGCCAGATAGGCGACCGCGCGGAAGTAATGCGGTTGTTTGAAACGCCGATCGAGTGCGATATTGTATAAAAAATGACCATCCAGCAAATACGCTGGATGGTCATTTTTATTTTACTTTACAACTTCCACCGCGCAGGCACCATAGCGGCCCAGGGTCACTTCCCCGCTGACGGTTTTGCCGGTCAGCAGGTCGGCCCCGATGGGCACAGCCACGGTCTTGTCCGTTTCGGTCGTGTTCAGGTAGAAGTGATACACCGCGCGCTCGTCCTCGCGGCAGTGGTACTCAACGCCATCGGGCAGGGTCTGCATCGTGCAGCCTGCCTGCGCCATGGCGGCGCGGAACACCTTCGCGTTGCCGTCGGCATCCATGCGGGCCGCAACGTAGTAGGCGTGGCCCTTGCCGAAGGCGTGGTGGGTCGCCACGGCGTAACCCTTGTAGAAGTCCTCGCCGTAGGTTGCCAGCACATCGGTGTTGTCCGCCGTTTCCAGCAGCTCGCAATAGTCCTGGATGGCGGCCTTGCTGCCGTCCGGGAAGGCGGCGGTGTTGCGCTCGCCGGGGTAGAGGGTATCCAGCTCGGTGGCGGTCACGCCGAACACCTCCCGCAGGCCATCGCCGGGGAAGCCGCCCAGCCAGGCCAGCGTAGAATCATTGACATAGCCCAACAGGTAGGTGCCGATAACCGTGCCGCCGTTTGCCACAAACTGACGAATCTTCTCACCGAAGCCGGGCTTGACCATGTAGAGCATCGGCAGCACGACGACTTTGTAGCGGTCGAGAGATTCCTCGACGCCGATGACATCGGCATCGACGCCGCAGCGGCCCAGCTGTTCATGCAGGGCGCAGACGGTCTCGCGCAGGTTCTTCTGCTGGATCTGCATACCCCAGGCATCTTCCAGCGCCCAGCGGCTGTCCCAGTCAAAAATCAGCGCGGCCTCGGCGCGGGGCAGGCTGCCGATAACCGGCGTCAGCACGTTCAGCGCGGCGTTCGTCTCGGTCACATCCTTGAACACACGGGTATCGTCGCGGCCATCGTGGTCCACTACCGCGCCGTGCCACTGCTCGGTGCCGCCGCGGCCCTTGCGCCACTGAAAGTACTGCACGCCGTCACCGCCGCAGGCGACCGTCTGCAAGCCCTGCAAACGGTTGACACCGGGGCGCTTGAGCTTGTTATACTCGTGCCAGTTGACGAGGCTGGGCGTGCTTTCCATCGTGAAGAAAGGTACGTCCCGCTTGCAGCCGCGAATCAGCGCGTGGTCAAACGCGGTCATGGCAAAGGTCGTCGTGATGCTGCGGTCGGGGCGGCCCCAGTGGGGGTAGCTGTCCCAGCAGACGAAATCCAGTTCTTTCTGCAAATAGTGGTAGTCCAACCCGGGGAAATACTCCATCAGGTTGGTGGTGATGGGCACGTTCGGGGTCAGCTTGTGCAGCAGCTCGGTCTCGCTGTGGACATAGTCGGTCATGTTCCAGGTGGTGAAGCGCCGCCAATCCAGTTTCAGGCCCAGCAGGCTCTGTTCGCCGTTCTCAAACGGCGGCTCGATCTCGTCAAAATCGTTGTAGTGGTGGCTCCAGAAGCCGGTCCACCAGGCGTGGTTCAGCGCGTCGATGGTCTTGTACTTGTCGCGCAGCCAATCGCGGAAGCGGGCCTGGCAGCGGGGGCAGTAGCAGTCGCCGCCCAGTTCATTGGAGATGTGCCACAGAATCAGCCCGGGGTGGTCGCCGACGGCCTCGACGAGCTTTTCAATGATGGTGTGGACCTTCTCGCGGTAGATGGGGCTGCTGGGGCAGGCATTGTGGCGCATACCCTGGTGGTCGGTCACGCCGTTGGCCTGCACGCGCAGAATCTCGGGATATTTTTTCGCCATCCAGTTGGGCTTAGCGCCGCAGGGGGTGGCAAGCTCGGTGTAGATGCCCGCCGCGTACAGGCGGTCCATCGTCTCGCGCAGCCAGGCAAAGTCGTACTCACCCTCCTGCGGCTCGTACTTGGCCCAGGCGAACACGCCGAGGGTGGCGGTGTTCATACCGGCCTTTTTCATCAGTTCGACGTCCTTTTCTAGGATATCGGGCCGGTCAAGCCACTGGTCGGGGTTATAGTCCCCACCGCGGAACAGGATGGGGGCTTTGGTGATCGTTTTCATGGTGAACCTCTTTACTTTAAAATAAGGTGCCTTGTAGTGGCCGGGCATATCCGGCCACTGCGTTAAATCTGCCCTTCACCCACAAAAGCGCTGCCCCTTGCGAGGCAGCGTTGTTGTGATAAACTATCAGCCCTTTGCCGCGCCGGAGGTGATACCCTCGACGTAGAATTTCTGCATGATGACAAAGAGGATGGAAATGGGGACGGCAACCAGCACACCGCCCGCGCAGAAACGGGAGAAGTAGCTGTTGATCAGAGCCTTTTGCAGCATATTGTACAGGCCGATGGCAACCGTCCAGTCCGTGCTGATACCGGAGTTCAGGATCATCTTTGCCATAACAAAGTCGGTCCAGGGGGTCAGGAAGGAGCTGATAATGGTGTACACCAGGATCGGGCGGGACATCGGGATGACGATCTGGAAGAAGATGCGCGCTTCCGAAGCGCCGTCCAGCTTGGCGGCCTCACGCAGGGAAACCGGAACCGTGTCGAAAAAGCCCTTGCAGATCAGGTAGCCCAAACCGGAGGAACCGGCATAGACCATGATCAGGCCCGCGTAGGAATTCGTCAGGTTCATGTACTTCAAGACGAAGTAAACTGCGATCATGGCCAGAACGCCCGGGAACAGGTTGACCGTGACGGACAGGTTTTGCAGCAGCCTGCGGCCCTTGAAGCGGCAGCAGCTTATGGCGTAAGCCACCATCAGCACAAAGCAGGTGGAGATCACGCAGTTAAAGCAGGCCACGACCAGGGTGTTCATGAACCAGCGCGGGAACTGTGCAACGGAGTCCGGCGCTGTCATAAGGCTGATGTAGTTCCACAGGGTAAAGCCTTCCGGCACAAAGCGGGTAAAGTTGATGCCCTTATCGGTGGAGAACGAGGTCAGC
>OLQL01001494.1_pt1 | contig 19188 bp, 15 predicted proteins | sample 1672971 | NCBI WGS metagenome assembly OLQL01 (sample SAMEA3136742, study PRJEB25190) | human gut metagenome | biome: human gut; feature: human-associated habitat; material: faeces | place: Austria | collected 2013
CATTTCCAAACAGATTTATTCTTTATCCGTTAGCTTTCATATTATGGTATATATCGACTGCCATCAAACCGTCTATCATAGGAGCATTAACCCCGTTTACTGTGTATCCTTTATCACATTATACTTTTACAATTATTTTTGTAGTAGCAATAAATATAGTTGCTGTTCTGTTTTCGTTCTTTAAGGTGACTAAGTATGATCAGGTGTAAATTAAAAAAGTATGCAATCATACTTCCGCTTTGTGCAGTGTTTTTCACTATGCTTTGCACATACACATATTTGCGATTTTATAATTATTTTAATTCGGATTATGCTGAGAAGTTAAGCCCCAAAGGTGTTTTTTACAGAGTTGCAGGCAACGGAGATTTTAATGCATCAGGTAATGTTGCTTGCATTTTCATAGTAGTGTTTGTTCTGTTTTTGTTTTACATATTTACCGATGATAATGTAAGTTACATTGTAAGACTGAAATCGAGAGCCTCTTTTGTTACAAGAAGAATTGCTGATTGTGCGGTATTTGCTTTTCTGTTTTCATTTTTGATAGAAGCAGTCAGCGTAGTTGCGGCACTCATCTGCTTTGACATTAACCTGATTTTAGAATCGAATTTTCTGCAATATTCGGCACTTGAACTTTTGACTTTGTTTTTGTTTTATTTCAGAGCAGGACTCGTTATGCTCTCGTTCGGAATAATCATTTCTACAAAAGTTGCTCCAATTATCACCATAGCTCTGATTTTTACAGAGTTTTTTGCAGATGTAGCTTTTATGATAAGCAGGGTGTGGCTTCCGTTCAGAGATGCCATAGTGGTGTCAAAACTTATGAACGGCGAAATGGTTCTGTCGGATATGTGGGGCATTATATTAAGAGCATTGCTTATGATGTTTTTGCTTATCTTCTCTTCCTACTTTTTGTATCAGAAAAAGGATGTTTTGAGTAATGTTAAAAAGTAAGCTTGTTTTGTCGATAATACTAATTGTTGCGTGCCTTGCTCAATTGTTCAGTTGTGTATTTCAGGGGAACTTTCAAAATGCCTTTATGATTGGTTTAGCCCCAAGCGATTACGGCCTTGAAATTACAAAATTTCTGCCGCTTTTGCTGCCTGTGTGTTTTATTCTCTTCTTTACAAGCGGCTCAATTGAGAACCTTAAACAAGGCTACGGCAAGATGTTGATTGTACGCAATTATTCAAAAACAGTGCTGATTTTAAAGCGTTGTCTTGACAATTTTATAGCATTGATTTGCATTGTTTTGTTCCAGTTCATAATCTTTTTTGTTGCAAGAGAAAGTATGACTCCCGTTGAAAGCGGAACTCTTAAATCTTTGATTATGTACTTTCTGACAATTTTTTCTCTGATAGTTATTCAGTCTTTGCTTGAAATCAGTATTCCTGCACACATTGTGAACATAGGAATTTTCACCTATTGCTTTATTGCGTACTATTTGGTTCAGAATTTTGTTGACGCACCGATTTGGAAAATGCTTCTCTTCCCGAGCTTGATGTTCGGAATGCAGAACGGTGCTGTGTCGGGTGAGAGCATTTACTACGGATACCTGTTATTCATAGTTGCGTTAAATGCTTTGTGCATTTTCATTCTGAATTTGAGATTTAAGAAAACCGATATTTTTTGAGGTGATATTATGGTAGAAATAAAAAATTATTGTAAAAGTATCAAATCAAGACCAATTTTAAATAATGTAAGTTACAATTTTGAGTACGGCAAAATCTACGGAATTTACGGACACAACGGTTCGGGCAAAACTATGCTTTTGAGAGCAATTGCAGGCTTGCTTGTTCCCGACAGCGGCTCTGTTGTGATTGACGGAAAGGTTTTGCACAAGGATATGTCGTTCCCTCCGAGCATAGGCATCGTGATTGAAAATATGAACCTGTTGCCCCAGTACAATGCTTTTGACAATCTGAAAATCCTCGGCAAAATCAAGAAAACCGCCACCGATGAGGATATTAAAACAGCGCTTGAGCGTGTTGGATTAAAGTCTGATTTAAAGGTGAAAAAGTTTTCGCTTGGTATGAAACAGAGGCTGAATATTGCTCAGGCTGTGTTTGAAAAGCAGAAAATCATCCTGCTTGATGAACCGACAAATGCACTTGATAATGACGGTGTACAGCTGATTTACAAGCTTCTTAAAGAAGAAAAAGAAAGAGGTGCGCTCGTAGTTATCACAACTCATCACAAAGAGGATTTGGAAGAAGTTTGTGATGTTGTTTTGAAAATGACGGAAGGTGAGCTGCATGAAAAGTAAACTGTTTATTCATAAATTTTTCATTGTTCTTTGCATCTCGGTTGCCGCTTTGCTCGGATTGTCTTTCCTTGCCAGAGCGACAATCGTAAATAACAGATTTGAACAAATGGCTGTTGATGAAAAATATCGTCTAAAACCTTCTGCCGACGGTCAGTTTTTAATTCAATTTCAAGATGATAAAAACGGAAATTTTTATGCCACTGTCGGCTTGTTTCAGGGCGGATATTACGGCTTGGACGATGCGTATATTCCTACTTCATATGATGAAAATACAAAAATAACCGCTATTGAAAAGGAAGCTTTCAGCGAATTTGATTGTCTGAAAAAAGTTGTTATCCCCAACGGCATTTGTGAAATCAAGGATGACGCATTTAAGGATTCAAAAAATATAACGGAAATTTATATTGCGCCCTCCGTAAATAAGATTGCAAAAACCGCTTTTGACGGCATTGACAACCTTACGATATATGCCGAAAAGGGTTCTTATGCCGAAAAATTTGCGGTTGAAAATAAAATCAATTATAAAAACTATACGACCGAGCCTGAAAATCCGGAGGCTAAAAATACCGATTATTCAAAAATCAGAAACGGTGCGTATTACGGCGAATATTATAATTATGATGTTATCTATGATGACGGCAAGCCCGTGTGCGTAATAACTAAATATAACCCAATGTCGACAGAGGAAAAGCTTGAAATTCCTGCAAATATTGACGGCTTGGATGTGATTTCAATTGCAGATGACGCAATAAATTACGGCGGTGCAAAGGAAACAGTCGTTCCCGACACGGTAAGATTCATTGCCGATAATGCGTTCAAAGAATCCTACTCCCTTGAGGATATCTACCTGACCAAAAATGTGTCCTACATAGGAAAATCTGCCTTCAAAGACTCAAAAGACCTAACAATCCACGCCCCGCCAGATTCCTATGCACACACCTTTGCGACCGAAAATAAAATAAATTTCAAAGCTACAGACGATTAAATCTGATAAGCAATGAATAAATCTTTAAATTTACAGCCCTGTACCCATTTGCAGGGCTGTTTTTGCAAGCAAATGGTAGATAATGGGACAGTGACCTTTGGTATAATGTTGATAACAGGTTGAAAGATTTATAAATTTAAAAATGCAGGAGGATTTTATCATGCCAAAACAGAAAGCATATGTGCGTATCAACAGTTCTGAAAGATGTTGGTATGAGATTGTTGAGTTCGAGGTTTCGGATGATTTGTATGCAAAAATAAATGAGGCAGTTGAGAACAATATTCCGTTGGCGGATTGCGATTTTGCCGATGAATTGTACGAGCTTGCAGTCAATTTTTCTTGAGTATGACAATGAAAAATACGAAACTTATCGTGTTGACATTACATTCAAAGAAAACGGCATAATTACAGACATAACCATTGATGCAATGGGTTTACAGTATCATGATTTCCGTTCCGATAACTATGCCGAATGTTATCCGAATTACGAATATATCGAAGACGCCTTGCAGGATGCGGTGGAAATGTAATCATTTTATGCTGTATTCAATGTAATGATTTTATGCTGTATTCAAAATTACCCCCAAAAAATCACAGAAAAAATACCCCCTAAAACAACAAAAGCTGAGGATAATTTTCATATCCTCAGCTTTTGTTGTTTTAATCGGTCCATAGTACGACAATGGGACAATGCTTTGTGTTATAATAAATTTACTATAAATTGCTGAATATGTTGTAATAAAATGTGATATATGATAAAATAAGAGACGAGAAGACAATAAAAAAGACAACCCTAAGGTTGTCTTTAGTATGTGGTGCAAAGGGGTTTCCACTACCCTACGGCATATTGCCTTATCTTAGAACTCTGATGAATATTGATAAACTTATAAAAAATAGTTTATTGTGTTTGTTTTGATGAATATTGATAAACCTATACATCAAATTTCTAAGTTCTAATTTGATTATAATATTGAAAAATATATTTGTCAATAGAAAGGTGAGAATTATGAAATATATAATTGGACTTGATATCGGAATCGGTTCAGTGGGCTGGGCTGTTGTAAGAAATGACGATGATTGCAAACGATTGGAGGATTTTGGTGCCCGCATATTTGAATCCGGAGAGATCATTGAAAGTAATAAAAATATACGAAAAAGTCAAAGAAGAAGAAAATACAGAGGTATGCGAAGAAGAATTAGGAGAAGGAATCATCGAAAGGAACGGTTGAAGAACTATCTTGAAAATATTAAATTTGTAAATAGGGCGGAACTTTCCGAGTTCTTTGCTAAAAACAATCATGATATTATAGATATACGGGTTCGTGCCCTCGATGAAAAGGTGACTCCTGTTGAACTTACTGCGGCATTGTTGCATATAGCAAAGCGTCGCGGATATAAAGCTTTTTACGAGTTGAGTGATGAAAATAATAACGCAAAAGATAAAAAAGCCAAAGAAGAAGAAGAAAAAGATATCTACAAGGCATTAACGAATACTGCAGATGTTATAAAAAATGGTGGTTATCGCTCAATTGCAGAAGCTATAATGAAGGATTCTGAACATTTTTCTGATAAAATTTCCGGAAGATACAAGTATAGAAATATAAAAGAAAAAGATGAAAAGGGAAAGAAAAAATCAGATGGCAAAATAAGTGAAAATGACATACTGTTTCCTACCGAAATGTTTGAAGATGAGGTAAGAAAAATTTTAAGCAAACAGAAAGAATTCTACTCTCAACTTACAGATGAAAGTATAGATAAAATATTTGATATAATATTTTCAAGGCGAGATTTCGAAGATGGACCCGGAAATACTGACGATGAAAACAGACCATATAAGGGCTTTGTTGATTCGATAGGCAATTGCCCCTACTATAAGAATGAGAAAAGAGGACACCGTTATACGGTAATAGGAGATTTATTTGCTTTGGCAAACAAACTTTCTCAATATAAATATGTTGAGAAAAACACAGGCGAAGTAGTAAAACTACCTCGGGATTTGATGAGAAATATCGTGAATCAGTCCTTACAAAGCGGTAGCATTACGAAAACAAAAATCAATGAACTCGCAAAAGAACTTAACATTGTAATTCTTAATACTAAGACTGCTAAAAATGAAAATATTGCAGATTGTATTAAATACCTCAAAGCTGTGAAGCCAATTTTTGAATCATACGGTTTTGATTGGGATAAATTGATATCGGAGGAATATACAGATCAAAATTCTTTGCTTAACAGGGTAGGTGATACAATATCTTTCAATATAACTCCCAAAAGAAGAATTGATGCTTTAAACAAAATTGATGAACTAAAAGGAAAAGATGAACTGATAAAAAAGCTCTCTAAACAAAATTTTTCAGGAACAGCAAAAGTTTCAGATAAATATATGATTGATGCAATCAATGCCTTTTTTGATGGAACATTAGTAGGTGAATTTCAGGCGAATGTACAACAAGATGAGTTTTCAGTAAGTATAAAAACAGAAAAATTGTTAAAACTAAAACCTTTTGATAATAATAGTGAGTATGCACAAAATCCTGTGGTGTTTAGAGCTATCAATGAAACAAGAAAAGTGGTTAATGCAATTGTTCAAAAATATGGCGCACCAAATGCAATGAATATTGAAATCGCAAGTGAACTCAATAAGAGTTTTGACACTCGTCAAAAAATATCCACTCAACAAAATAAAAATGAAAAGGAACGAAAAAATGCAATAAAACAAATATCATTGATTACAGGTCTTGATGAAAGAGAAATTAGGTCACAGTACATTGAAAGATATCTCCTTGGAGAACTCCAGGGTTGGAGATGTATGTATTCAAATGAAGAAATAACAAATAAGAAAGAAGCAATATTGAATAAAGGAAAACAATATGAAATCGATCATATTGTCCCATTTTCGAGAATTCTTGATGATACACTAAACAATAAAGCTCTTGTTCTTGCAAGAGAAAATCAGAAAAAAGGAGCAAGAACTCCGTTGATGTATCTATCTGCTGAAAAGGAAAAAGAGTTCAAACAGCGTGTCAATAAGTTGTTTAAAGGCAATAAAATCACCGAGAAAAAGTATAGGTGTTTTATGCTTGAATCTCTTGTAGGCGAAGATGCTGAAAAAATTCTCGGCGATTGGAAAACAAGAAATCTTAACGATACACGATATATTGCAAAATTTTTGGTTAAGTATTTTAATGATAATCTCTACTTTGCGAGGGAAAAGGGTGACGATAAGAGACCGGTAGTTTATGCAGTCAAGGGTGCAATAACATCATCTCTTCGCAGACAGTGGCTCAACAAAGAAACATGGGGAAGATATGATAAAGGCGAACTGAAGAAGATAACATATTTTGATCATGCAGTTGACGCAATAGTAATAGCAAACTGTTTACCGGCCTATGTTATTATAGCTGCCGAAAACCACAAGCTTAGAGATATATACTATTCTGCAGGTAAAATTAAAACAGATGAGTATAGAAAAAGTCTTGACAATTGTGTTGATACCTTAATGAAATATTATGGAATGTCTCCCACTGTTTCAAGAAAATTACTTGAAAAGGTTAAGGAAACACCGTCATTACTGAAGAATATTCGTTTTGAAGTTGAATACCGTGTCCGTGATTACGAGTTAATGAAATATTTCTTTAACTATGATACTAAAGTAGGTAAAGATACTCTTGATCAAATATTTAGAAATGATTTGTACAAAATATATGATCACCAATTTGCAGACTCAATTGAGATGCCGATTGTATCAATTAAGCCTGAAAGAAAATATTCAGGTCAGATGGTTAAGGATGGTTTCATAAAAAAGAAAGATGCAATTTCAGGAAAAAACAGTGTCAAAACTATTGGTGAGAATAATAGTACGGTGTTAAATGATTCACGCTTTTATTGTGTAGATGTATATAGAACTTGTAATGATGAAACAAACCTAAATTTCATTAAATATACCGACTTATTAAAAAGAAATAATCATTTGTATCTTCGTTCGGATTATAGATATCCTGATGATTATGCTATGCACGAAATGTACCTTTTTTATGGCGACTACATCGAAATTACAAAGAAAAATAAAATTTGTTGTGGATACTACTTTTCATTAAAGAACAGTTCAAGAAATGAACTGTATATGTCAAAAGGAAATACGAGACGAAAACTTAACAATATGAAGGAAAACGAGGTGTGTTCAATAACTAAAAAGGATACAGTAAAGAAATTTGAAATAGACATACTTGGTAAAAAGCTTGGGGAGGTAAAGAAATGTGGCGAACCGTTATCGTTGCTTCCAGAGAAAAATTGAACATAAAGGACAACTGGCTTATAGTATCAAGTGCAGAAGGCGAAAGTAGGGTTCCGGTTTCAGACATATACTCACTTGTAATAGAAAATCGTGCAGCAATGCTTAGCGTAAGTGTGTTGACCACACTTACGCAGGCAGGTGCACATATAATACTTTGCGATGAAAAACATCTTCCGGTGTCTGCAACATTACCAATTAACACTCATTACAGACCATTTAATGTAATAAAGAAGCAAATTGGTATGACATATGAATTTAAAAATTTATTGTGGCAGAAAATTATTGAAAGAAAAATACACAACCAGTATTTATGCTTGAAATACCGTGAAATTAACAAAGAAAAATGTGATGAAATTGATGCGTTATCCAAAAGCGTGAAGCCCGGGGATACAACAAACCGAGAGGCGGTTGCGGCACGAAAATATTTTGTTGCATTATTTGGATCAACCTTCAGAAGAACTGATGAAGATGTTACAAATGCCTCTTTGAATTACGGATATGCAATAATAAGGTCATGCGTTGCTAAAACTCTTGCCGGTTACGGATTTAACGGAACAGTTGGTATTCATCATATAAACGAAACTAATCCCTTTAATCTTGCTGATGATATCATGGAGCCGTTAAGACCCGTAGTTGATATGTGGACTGATGAAAATTGTGATACACTTTTTGAAACACTTACATATAGCAATCGTAAGAGCTTGATTGATTTGCCAAACCAAATTATTTTGCAATCAGATAAAAGAATGCGTATAAGATATGCAATAGAAATATATGTAAAATCTCTTGTGTCGGCAATTGAAAATGATTATGAAAGTTATAGTATTTTTTGATTTACCCGTTTCGACAAAAGAGAAAAGAAAGCAATATTTGCAATTTAGAAAAAATCTGATTAAATCAGGTTTTATCATGGTGCAGTTTTCTGTATATGCGAGAACTGTCAGAAATAATGATGATGCAAAAAAGTATTCAAAAATAGTTAAAAGTATTTTACCCCCATCGGGTTCGGTACGATTGCTGATAATAACCGATCGTCAGTATGATTCTATGGAAATTTTGATAGGAGAAAAGTATGCAGAGGAAAACTATCTTGACAAAAGAGATATCATTGAATTATAATATACTTGTGTTTGAATTGTCAAAACCGCCTACATTCTACAAGATGTAGTGTTTTGGCTCTCTGATGAATATTGATAAACTTATACGGTGTTGGGGGCTTCAAGAATCAGCCTCTCGTTTTGGCTCTCTGATGAATATTGATAAACTTATACATGCATGTGTGCTTTCAGTGACGGACTGTGGTTTTGGCTCTCTGATGAATATTGATGAACTTATACAAAACGAAAAAAGAAGCCGAGTATATGGCAGTTTTGGCTCTCTGATGAATATTGATAAACTTATACGTGGTTTAGTTTCTTTAATAACATAATTACGTTTTGGCTCTCTGATGAATATTGATAAACTTATACACACAAGGACGGCGGAACAAGGCGACCTATGTTTTGGCTCTCTGATGAATATTGATAAACTTATACTTAACCGTTAAGTTTGCAATATCCGTTGTGGTTTTGGCTCTCTGATGAATATTGATAAACTTATACCAGCAAAATACGGACTGTCACTTGACGACTGTTTTGGCTCTCTGATGAATATTGATAAACTTATACAGCAGGGTTGCAGAGCGTGCATAATAATCAGTTTTGGCTCTCTGATGAATATTGATAAACTTATACTTATTCGGTAAGGATAAAATCAAAGGTCAAGTTTTGGCTCTCTGATGAATATTGATAAACTTATACGTTTCCGCTTTGTTCGAGGACCAGTCGAGCGTTTTGGCTCTCTGATGAATATTGATAAACTTATACCCGTGATGACAGATGTAAACTGGATTGCAGGTTTTGGCTCTCTGATGAATATTAAATTAAAAGAAACAGCTTGTGGAATTCTGTTCTGCAAGTTGCTTTTTTATATCCAAAGGGGAGATAGAGGAACAGCGTTCTTTGGTATAATATAGTGGACAGTTTGGAACATCGGACGAAAATAAAATTTTTTTTGCAAATTGCAATAGCAAGTTAAAACAGTTTTTTGTGGATGAAATTGCAACCATAGGCACAAAGCATATGCACATTTTCATTTACTCAAAATCGCCGATTCGCTTTTCAACATTGAAGAACAGATTCCCTGTTGCACATATTGATAAAGCTAATGGCAGTGTAATGGAAAATCGTGACTATCTCCGCAAGGAGGGCAAGTGGCAGGGTTCTAATAAGGAACAGACGAATCTTATTGATACCTTTGAAGAGGTTGGTGATGTTCCAAAGCCTGTTGATGAAAATTCTCCCGATATGTCTGCTCTGATTGAAGAAATCGAAAACGGACTCGATACCTGCGAAATTATCAAGCTTCACCCGAAATATGCCTTTCGGATAAAAGAGATTGACACACTCAGGCAAACAGTTCTTGAACTTTTATGCTCATGTTGACAAAACAAGCAAACTGAACATTTCACGCACTCTTGATACAAAGCTGAAAATTGATTTGTAATTCCGTGAATGAATTTTCATTTTTCGGAAAATTTACTGTATTTTTAGAACGAATTTTGCAGTAAAAAAGGTGCGAAAATCCTGATGATTACTGATATCTTGTGCCGTTAATTTTCAAGTCGAAAATCACAATTTTTAGAAAATTTTTAGAAAATCCGAAAAAAGTTGCCGGCAGAGAAAATTTCTGCAAAAAGAAAAAGTCCCAAAAACGGCTTATCTAAGCCATTTTTGAGACATCATACCTTGGCAGGGGCAGAAGGACTTGACCCCTCGGCACGCGGTTTTGGAGCGACTGTTGAAAGCTCAAAACTGCATAGACAAGCCACTATTTAAGCCAAATTCATAGCATCAAAATTACATTTTCGTGGTTTTGATGCTTTTTTGATGCTATTGGTATTTTTAAGCTTACAATATAATAGCTGATGACTTTTTTATTCTATAGAAATTTCAAATGCTGACGGTATGCTAAAATAACATCCTTTATTGCAGTGTATGGTAACATGCTAAAATCAATCTGTCAATCAATTCATAACTCAAATTTTGCGCCGCTGTAAACAAAGAATACAAAGCGGAAACAGATTCGTTTTATTTTTTCAGTATATTAAACTATATGTTTTTGCTGATTTTTATATATTCTCGCAGATATTTGAATGGGAAAGGTACAACGGTATATTGACCGTTGCGTACAAATTCAACGGAGAGAAGTGGTAGCAGGTCCTTGAATTCCATTTTCTTTTCTGATATTATTTTACGAATAATACAAGCTCTGCTGACACCGGATCTTCTAAGCGATTTTTCTCCTGCATAATAGTACACTTCTTCACCCTCTTCAAGAACAAAATCCTTTTTAAAACAGCATATATTTACGATATTACTCATAAGGTATTCGTCATTTTTTAGACTTTGGATTCTCGGATGCATCCACACACCATATTTATCGCGCATATACTGATTTAGATCAATAGCATACTTTTTTTGCATATTCATAAATCTGCGAATTTCATACTTTGTAAGAACAGGTTGCTGCTCTCTTATAATTGCTATAAGATTGTTTGTTTCATCAGCGTACTGTGGATATTCTGATGAAAATGCATTAATCATATTAATTAGATTTTCTTTTCGTACTGCTGTGTTTGGGTTGGTTTCTTTAAGTGCCATGTTGAGTTTGTAAATGTCAGGAATGGTAAATTCGCAGGTCCTCACAATTGCGTGTATATTATTAATATCAGAAAACACAAGACCTTCAACACTGTTACATACCCTGCTGTTTTCTTTGTTGTATTCTGAATACATAAGCATTATTCGTTCTTTATCAGTACTTTCTGTGGGTTCAATATCATTAAAGGTTTCAAAATTCAAATCACCTGTTGGTGTTACTGTCATCATATTGTATTCAAAGTGAGAATCAGGGTATGTATATCCTTCTATCTTTTCTCTTGTTACAAACGACCAGGTTTTGTCTGTCTTTAGTTGTGTCCAATCATAAATAGAGAGTTTACGACTATAAATATCCCCTTTAATTATTAATTCCTGGACTACCTTTTTTACCATGTTTTTTAATTTTTCCTCGCTATGATTTTCAACTATAATATGTTGAACAATCAGACCGTTGTTATCATCTTTGTGTGGGTCCGGTAACTTATTATTTTCATAGTATTCCTCACCATAGATAATACGGATATTGTAACCGCTTTCTGAGGTTGTATCTATCAGAGGGTGTATATTGTAATCACTTTCAAGAATGCGAACAATGCTGTCAAGCATTGATTCGGACTGTTTGTCCTTGCAGTAGTCGGATATGGTAACGTCTTTTTCACTAAGCATTTTTCCGAATTCTTTTACGCTGATTTCAGTCTTTTTGCTTTTTTTAATTTCTGTTTTATCAGCAGCATCGTATGAGTCATATTCAAGTGTTAAGTAATCAGACAGTTTTAGCTTTACATCTTCAAGAAACTTATTCATTATACCCAGTTTGCTTCTGGAAAATTTTTCTGGGTTTTCATAACATAAAAATTCTACCGTATTGTGGGAATTTTTATATGAACCCGGCGCAAAGGTGTCCTTCAGGTCAACTTTGTCACTTTTCAGTTTTTTTCTGAAAGCTCCTGTTTCGGCGTCTATTATGTAGAAACTGCCCTGTTTTGAATAACTGTTTTTCCTGAATGTCTTGACATCAAGGGTTAAGTACATTCCCGGCTTAAGTGAAATCTGGAGGAATCGGAACATATATATTTCTTTAGTTGATTTGTCTCTTATCGGGGATGTGCTGTCGCCATAGTATAACTTACCTGTAAGATTATTATAGGAGAACAACTCGCCTTTAGGAGTTTTCATAGAATTTATAAGAAGTTGCGCAAGAAGTCTGTCATTGTAATAGAAAACCCTGTTTCTTTCAGCCTTATCCAGCACATTGATTTTTTCTACGGCAACATTTGGATACTGCTCTTTTATCTTTCTGCTAAAATTGAGATTATATTCTTTGCCTTTTTGAAAAAGAACAAGTGCTTCTTTTCCAAAAGAATGTTGTACTGCAAGTGCTTTGTATTCAGCGGTAGGAATATCAAGGATATTTGTATTGTATAAACCTGTTGTGCCTTTGACAAAGTAAATGTCAAAATCCCTTTCTATATTTTCATAGTTGTATTCTGCTCGAAACTTGTTGGTAAGTATCATAAAAAATCTTCACTCCTTATCATATTAATATTTGTGGTTATAGGTTTTCCGTCTTGGTCAATCAATCCCGGAATCTCTACAATTTTTCCATCACAGCTTATAGTAGGTTTCGTATTGTTGTTTCCTACAAGGTTGATTATATATGCCCTTTTGCCCTTAATAGTATCAAGCTTTTGCCGTATTTTTTCAGTAGTGCTTTCTCTGTCTTGCAGGTAAGTAGGCTTCCAGTTTTTGAAGTCAACATAAATACCGTCATTAAGTTCAAAATCAAAGAACTCAAATCTATCAGGGTCATTAATTGGTTTTAATTTCATTCCCCGTTCTCTGCTTAGTATAAACTCGCCGCAGACTTCTCCTAATGCACCTTTATAGATGTTGTGGAAAAGCACAGGGCTCATCATATACATATTTTTTTCAAAAGTTGTTGCATAACCTAATTTAATGAAGTGTTCTCTCATACCGCTATATTTCATCGCGTATGGAAGATAAGAGTTTTTCTCTCCTGCCTCATAAATAATAGTTTCGTTTGTTATACCCTTCATTTTTGCTCTGCCACTGTTTTGAAAGTCAATTTTACTTGTACCAAAATCAATAATTACATCATCAAAATCATAGTACTGAGAGTAAAGGTATTTGTTGATTTTTTTACCGGCAGTAATATAAAGCATTTTCAAATTATAGTCAGCATTATATTGGCTTTGATTTGCAGTAGGAAAAGTCAACACCAGCTCTCTTAATTCATGCCATATTTGCATACTCCTTTCGTTCCATTTTCTGTAAAGCAAGCCTTTAATAGTCCACATTCCGGTTGAAGATATTTTTTCTGCAGTATTAAGGATGCGCTGCCGTTCATCCGAATAATCACTTCCAAGAGTTTCTCTCAAAACAGCAATAGCCTCCAGCTCAGGCGACATTATTCTTTTCCGTAGTTCACCGCTATATATCTTTTCAAGCAGCTTGTCCTCGATGTAAATATTAATGTTTCTGCTTTTCACAAATGTGCGGCACATTCTGCCTACTGCCTGAATGACTTCTCTTGTTGCCTGCATACGGATACTTTTAATTTTATATAGTTCATTATTTTCATAGGTATGCCCTGTAGAGTAGGAATTAAAGGCTGTTCTAATAAGACTATTAAGTTGTGAACGCTTGATTTCTCCGTTTTCATACAGACTTTCTATTTGTACCAACATACTTATCAGCTGGTTAACTGTAATTTTTTCATCTGTATAAATATTGGTAGTAAGATTTGTAATATTTCCAAGATACAGAGCATCAATATCCTTTGTAAAGTGGCGTTTATCCTTTGGATTTTTACATTCGGCAAGTTCAATATAGTTTGTTTTGTCTGTAACTGCATATTGCAGATTTTGCCCTGCGCCGATTGTACTGTAAGAAGAAATTATAAGAATTTTTTCTCCTTGCTCCAATTTATTAATCAGAACTTTTTTATCCTCTTCAAAATTTTTGCTTTTAAGCACAAACAGTGTATCTGTTGCGTTATAGTTTAGTCCGCAAAATAAAATTGCCTTTTCCATTAATCCTAAAAGCAGAATATAGTTCATAGATGCTTTGTTTTCCTCAGGAAGAGCCATTCCGAGGTAAAGCATGGATTTTAGTGTTGTATTTTTAAGGAAGGATACCATAGCATACAGAATATTGCAGTACCTGATTCGGTAATATATTTCTTCACACTCATTGTCAATAATATTACCGCATACCATTGCAAAATCATTGTTTCCAAATAATTCTCTGCAAATATCTTCACTTCTGCTTTCACTGTACTCAGTACTGATAACTTCGGTGCTAAGACTAATTCCTTTGTCCTTGTATGGCTCATAAAGACTGAACATCTGTTTTTTAACTCTGTCTTTCATATCTTCAGGTGTAGAATGAAAGTCGTTCTCCAGATAGTCTCTGAGATAATCAAGATTGTAGTTGCCGACAACAGTAGGTATTTCAGCGGTAGCTGAAAGTCCGATGACAGCATTGTGCTTTGAAATATATCCTATAATTTTTTCAGGTGTATCATATAGTTTTATAAAACGGAGATTTGTAAAGTCAAAGTGTGAGTCGCTATCTTCAAATTCAAAGATTTCAATTCCTTTTTGGTAGAAAGAATCGTCTGGAATATTGTGTTTTTCTTTCTGACTTATTTTCTGCTCACATAATTCACCAAGCAGGAGTTTGCTTTGGTTACTGCTAAGCTCAAGCTTTTTCATAATAGTAGATATAGCATTTTCAATAGTCATAGCATCAGCAATAAACGGTCTTTCCTTGTTGATGATGTTCATATATTCATTAGCCCAGTGAAAAAGAAATCTTCTGAAGTGAAGTAAAAATCTGTTAATATCTCTTAAAAAGCTATAAATTACAATATCGTCTTTTTTGCGGTTTTCAAAGAATGTTTTTTTATCCTCAAAGAAAACCTTAACAATGTTTTCCTCCTTATCCTTTGTTGCACGAATATACTTTGCATTTCCATTTAGTATAGAGTGGTAGGTAGCATCCTTGAACAGGAAATTTTGTTTTCTGTCAATATGATTTTCGTTTACCTTTATACTCAGATTAGTGTGATATTTATTGGCAATTTCATCCGCCTCTTTTTTCAACTTTGCAAAGGTAATTATTTTACCTTTACTATAGTCAATTGAGTCAATAGCCTTTTTAAGATTGTTTGAAAAATAATCCGTGTTAAAAGTTCTTAATATCTGCCTGAAAACAGAAATATAATCTTCTCGAACTGAAACAGCTCTTTCAATCAGCTCATTTTCAATAGTGGATTTTGTCGCATCAAATTCATCAACAATAATGATTGAATCGGTAAATAAAGGAGATTTTATAAATTCATAACTAGGTTCTACTATAACAGAATTTCGCTTCATAAATTTGCTGATACTCATAAGAATAATCTTTCTTTCATCAGTAAATACTGCAGGATAAAGTGCACCTATCCACTTGTAATTTGCATCATTCTTTATTGCTTTTAGCTTGTCTTTTTTATTTGAAAACCTCTTTTTCAGTGTATCGGAAACAAAGTGCCTGAAATTTCTTTCTGCCCTGTTAACATTATCAACTAACATATGTTGATATTGAGTATCGTTTATATTGCTGTTTTTTATTTTTGTGTAATTTCTTATTGCTTTTTCAAGTTCATAATATTCAGCGGATATAAATTCTTCAGGAATATCAAGAACAGGGATTTTATCTACAACTTCATCAAAATTTGAACGTATTCGCAGTACATCTTTATTGTATAATTTTTCATCATTATATGCTCTTTTTAAATCCTCTTCCGGAAGATTTTTGTTGAGGGTTGTAAGGTATATTATTTTTCTTGTGTTATTAGGATTTGCGGCGTATTCTCGCATACAATTTGTGATTGTGTAAGTTTTTCCGTATCCTGTGGGAAGTTCACAAAGAAAAAGGCCGTTTACATTGTCGTTTAAAACTGAGTCTATGTATTGTTTCGTAGTTATCACCTCGTTAAGATTTGTCACTATATAGTATAACATAATAAAAAGGATAAATAAGGGCATATAGTACCCCCTATTTATCCTTGACATAAATCTATATTCTTTTTTAAAAGTTCGATCATTTTTGATTTCACATTATCGGGCTGTAAAATCTCTACATTACCAAGACCAATTATCCATCCTAAAAATATATTAGACGGAACAGCATAAAAGGAAACCTGTAAATATTCTGTTTGCTCGTCATCACAAATTTCAATGTTTGTACCAAATTGGTCAAGAAATGCACCTACCAAGTATTCGGGGATTTTTACAGTAATACATTCTTCTTTCCCGGAAAACATGCCGATTCTTCGGGATACATATGTATCCGGATTGAATTCTGAAAACTGTTCCTTTCCTCTTATTTCAAATTCCAACTGTTCAATATGGTAGAGTTTATCAACTCTGTAAACTCTTTCTTTAAGAATACCATCAGTTTCCTTGGTGTCATATCCATAAAGATAATATCTACCGTCTGCCCAAATAAGTGTAAACGGATTTAATGAATATGATTTTCCATTTCTGTTTTTCAGGACCTTATCCTTAGTCCAATGACGGTATTCAAAGGAAATCTGCTTTTTATTATTTATTGCGTGCACAATATTATTTATGTTGATTAGTATTCTCTTGTTTTCACTTTTTGCAATATTGATACCTAAAATACTCCTGTCTAATGCTTCTGCATCATATATGCTGACGGTGCTTCTCAACTTCTTTGATATACTATCCGCAATGCCGTTTGGAATAATATTAGAGGCATAAATAGAGTCTAACAATAATTTTATTTCGGCGTTTTGTAAAAGACGGTCTCCGATAAAGTAGGTAGCATTTCTACCTCTGCCTGAAATTATTTCTACGCCAAAATCTTCACGCAGTAATTTAATATCTCTTTTTACAGAGTCATGTTCACATTCAAATCCTTTGTCGTAGAGCTTTTGTAAAATCTCCTCCATAGATAATTGATGATCTTCATCAGTGTATTTTTCCAGTATTCTGTATAGCATTAATATTCTGCTCTTATTTCTGCTCAAAGTATCCTCCATAATATTTTGGTAAGTATATTCTTTATGTTTAGTATATCACCTGAAAATAGTGTGTTCAAGGAAAAAATAACTTTTACAAAAGAAAGTGAGTTTTTTCTTATGGATAAAGTACATAGATCTGAATTTTCTTTTTTATATAAAAATAGTATTGCTATTATTCCAGAATTAGAATATAATAAAAACAGTAATATTCGAGGTGATAGAATGCTTGCTTATATGACTGCTGGTGAAGCCGCAAAAAAATGGAGTATATCCCATAGGAGAGTTATAACTTTGTGTCAGGAAAACAGAATTCCCGATGTAGCTATGCTCGGAAATATGTGGATAATACCAAAGGACGCTGTAAAGCCTGTTGACGGAAGAACAATAAGATATGACAAGAAAAATCCTGCAAAACCCTTTGTGAAATGGGCAGGCGGTAAAGGACAGCTGTTGCCTACAATCAGAAAATTCTATCCTGCCGGAATGGGAACAACCATACGCAAATATTGTGAGCCTATGGTCGGAGCAGGAGCTGTGCTGTTCGATATTCTCAATACATATGAAATGGACGAGGTCTATATATGCGACACGAATGCCGAGCTTATGAACGCTTACAGAACAGTAAAAGAAAATGTAACTCAGTTAATAGAATTGCTGATGAAGTACGAAAACGAGCACCTTAAAAGAAATGACGAGGGCAGAAAAGAATACTACTATCAGCAGAGAGAGCGGTTCAACGCAGAAATTCAGAAACCGGATGAAAACAATTCGTTGTTGAGGGCAGCATTGTTTATCTACCTGAACAAGACCTGTTTCAACGGTTTGTATAGAGTCAACAGAAAAGGCTTGTATAATGTGCCGATGGGAGCTTATAAAAATCCGAAAATCTGCGATATTGATAACCTCAAAAAAACTTCAGAGCTTTTGCAATGCGTTACTATTCTGACAGCCGATTATACTTGCATTGAAAATGTAGTTGATGAAAACACTTTAGTATATTTCGATCCGCCATACAGACCGCTGACAAAGACGTCAGAATTTACCTCATACAACGCCGATGACTTTAACGATGAAGATCAGATTAAATTGGCTGAATTTATAAAATCACTCAAATCGGCAAAGGTAATGGCAAGTAATTCAGATCCGAAGAATGTAGATGAAAATGACGAATTCTTTGATGGCCTGTATGCCGGGCTTAACATAAATCGAGTGTCGGCAAACAGAGCTATTAACAGCAAAGGCAAAGGCAGAGGGAAAATAAAAGAGCTTTTGATTACAAATTATTGAGGGAAAAATTATGAGAGATTTCAATGAATGGATTTCAAATTTTAAGGATAGCATAGCAACGTGGAAATACTACACCGATTTTGAAAAGGTTTATAGAAATACGGATAAAATCAAGGACGAACTTAATGTTTTGAACGGACTTATCGGTGCGGATGATATAGAAAGCGAATTCAGGAGAATTGTTAATAAGTTCCCTGCTGTATTGAATGTCATTCCTATCCTTATTGCAAAGCGTGAAAATGAAATAAAAATTACAGACGCCGATCGGAATTACATCTTTAATTTTAAAAACCCTAATTATTCAATTGACGACTATGTCAAGTTTATGGATAAAACAGGATTGTTTGATTTGTTACAAAATCATATGATTCATTCTTTAGTTGATTATGTTATGGGCGTAGAAACAGGAATGGATACCAGTGGCAGAAAGAACAGAACCGGAGATGCAATGGAAGATTTGGTTGAAGGTTTTATTAGAAAATCCGGTTATGTCAGGAATGAAACATATTTTAAAGAAATGTATATTCATCAGATTACGGATAAATGGGGTATTGATTTATCTGCAATTTCCAATAACGGTAAAGCGGAAAAACGCTTTGATTT
>OLQL01001495.1_pt1 | contig 19177 bp, 16 predicted proteins | sample 1672971 | NCBI WGS metagenome assembly OLQL01 (sample SAMEA3136742, study PRJEB25190) | human gut metagenome | biome: human gut; feature: human-associated habitat; material: faeces | place: Austria | collected 2013
ATTTTTTTATGGGTTTCTCCTTATAAAAAGGGGCGAACAAAAAGTGCGGCGGCCAGCCCGCAGACAAGTGACGCCCCCAGCTGTGCGCCTAAAAGCAGCCAGCCCGCGCCCGCGCTGCCCAACATCAGCGCGCCTACGCTGCTGACGACGAACCCCGGTCCGGAGCCAATGGTACATACCAGCAGCAGCGCGGCCTCAGCGGCAGTTAACTCGCCTGTGCGGTACAGAACATCCACCGCCTTTGCGCCGCCGGCAAAGCCCCCCAGCACGCCGCACAGCATGGCTGCGGGGGCCTTTGGGCTGTGCAGGCCAAGCAAACGGGTATAGGGCCGCAGCAGCAGGCCGAGCGCGCTTGCGGCACGGCTCTCCAGCAGCAGACGGGAAAGCACCAGAAAGGGAAACAGCGCGGGGATGACCGTCTCGTAGCATACGCTCAGCCCGCGCAGTACGCCGCCCGCCGCCGCCCCCGGGCGAAGGAACACGCTGGCTGCGGCAAACAACAGCGCGCCAGTCCACACAAGCTCGGCCAGCGCGCGTTTTATTTTAAGAATATTCATAAACCGTCCCTCCACCCTGATATATATGATTGAACCGGAATCAAATAGTAGGGAGGGCGGCTGATGCGCAGGAAAAAGAAGCCGGGCGAGCGCTACTCCTTTCGCCGCGCGATGGGATTTGGAACGCAGACGGTGCAGACCGTGCTGTACGGGCGGCCGGTGCTGCATGTGGATTGCGGCGGCGCGCTGGAAATCGAAAACTGCCGGAGCATCCTGCAGTACGATGCCGAAAAACTCAAGCTGGACATGGGCGAGCTGAGCGTTACGATCGAAGGAAACGAGCTGGTGGTGGACACTTACCAAAAAACGCTCATCACGGTGCGAGGGCAGGTGTTTTCCATCCATTTTGGTTACGGAGGAGTGCAGGGCGGTTGATGAACAGGTTGGCGCGGTACGCGATGGGAAGCGTGAATTTTGAGGTAACAGGCGGGCGCGGCGAGCGCTTTTTAAACGACTGCGTGAACGCGGGCGTCCCGGTCGAACATATCCGCCCCACACAAACGGGCTATCTGGCCACAGTGCCTCTGCGGGATTACAAGCGCATGCACAAATATGCGCGCCGGAACCGGTGCCGCCTGCGCGTGCGGGAGAAATACGGCGCATACTTCGCGCTGTTCACATACCGTCACCGTTGGGGGATACTGGCGGGCCTTGTGCTGTGCGTCCTGCTGCTGTGCATGTGCCGCAACCTTATCTGGAACATCTGCTTTTACAATTTTACGCCGGAGCAGGAAGCATCCGCCCGCGCGCAGCTGTTTGAAAAGGGAATCTATGAAGGTGCGTTTCAAAACAATGAGAAGCTGGTGCGCGCGGCGGGCGAACTGTTTGTGGGGTCGGAAGAATACGGCTGGGTCGCGCTGAATTTTGTGCAGGGCCGTCTGGTGGTGGAAAAAACACAGCGGGAGAAGGTGCCGGAGCCCATCGGCACGGAGGTCACCAACGTAGTGGCAAAGAGCGACGGCATCATACGGCGGCTGGAGCTGGTGGACGGCTATCCCCGCGTGGTGCCGGGCCAGTATGTGGCCCAGGGCCAGGTGCTTGTCAGCGGTATGACGCTGAGCCAGTATGAACGTCCGCTTTATTCCCATGCTCAGGCCGAGGTGCTGGCGGAGGTGGAAAAAAGCTATGTATATACCCAGCCGCTGCATGTGGAGCCTGTACTGCCCCAAGCCGTGAGCAAAAGCTATTACAAGCTGTACCTTCCCTGGGGTGAACTTTCGCTTTATGCACAGCTTGATGTGCCGGAAAACGCGTCCCAGCGCGTGCTGCGCCGCCCGGCGGCCCCTTTCGGATTCCATCTGCCTGCGCTTGTGGAGGAAACGCAGGTGCGGCAGGCCGCAGCCGTGCCCTTTGATTTGACGCCCGGGCTGGCGGAGGATATCGCGCGCTCACGCATTCTGGACGCCATCCGGGCGGAATTTGGCGACTATGAGCTGCTGGAAGAAACGCCCTCTGCTAAGGAAGCAGACGGTGCGGTGACCTTGACGCTGCGGGTGCGCATGCTGGCGGATATCGGGAAAATGGTGCCCTATGAGGGGGAGGCCATGGAGCCGGACAGCACGATTGGTGCAGATTCATAGGAAAAATTCAGAAAAATTTGTAGAACTTATGTACAAAATCCTCTTTTAAATTTTGATAAATATGCTATAATAGTCTCAAAGCCACCGCTGCGCGGTCGCGGGCATGTGCAGACATGCCCGGATGCGCTGGCGCGCATGGGCTTTGTGGCTGTTGAAACGCGCAAAACAACGGCATGGCGTTGTTTTGTTGCAGCCGCTTTGCGGCGTCGCGTTATAATAGTCTCAAAGCTACCGCTGCGCGGTCGCGGGCATGCGCAGACATGCCCGGATGCGCTGGCGCGCATGAGGCTTTGCGCCTGTTGAAACGCGCAAAGGCGTTTGCGGGCATGCGGTTTGGGGAATGCTGAAATATGCTGCAAAAACTTGCAGCGTACAATAAAAAATAAGAGGTGTTGGAATGGCGGAAACAGTGCTTGAAGTGGATTCAGTGGATACGGCACTTGCCATTTTTGGAAATTGCGATGAGAACATCCGTCTGTTGGAGCAGGCCTTTGGCGTAACGGCCATATGCCGCGGCACCGAGGTGAAGCTGACAGGCGGAGAAGAGGATGTGGAGCGTGCCCGCAGGGCGTTGGACGCCATGCTGATGCTGCGGGCAGGCGGTACGCCGCTGGAAGAACAGACGGTGCGTTACTGCATCTCGCTGGCCGGCAGCGGGGATGAAGCGCGCGTGAAGGACCTGACGGGAGATTTTATTGCCATCACAGCCAAGGGCCGTCCGGTACGGCCAAAGACGTTGGGCCAGAAAGCGTATATCGGCGCCATTGTCAAAAATGCCGTGACCTTCGGCGTGGGGCCGGCAGGCACGGGCAAGACGTATCTGGCCGTAGCCATGGCCGTGAAGGCCTTCAAGGCACGGGAGGTGAGCCGCATCATTCTCACGCGGCCCGCTGTGGAAGCCGGTGAGAAGCTGGGCTTTTTGCCCGGAGACCTGCAGAATAAGGTGGACCCGTACCTGCGCCCGCTGTATGACGCTCTGTTCGATATGCTGGGCGCGGAAAATTACCAGAAGCTGCTGGAAAAGCAGCTCATCGAGGTGGCTCCGCTGGCCTATATGCGCGGGCGTACGCTGGATGATGCCTTCATCATCCTTGACGAAGCGCAGAATACCAGTCCCGAACAGATGAAAATGTTCCTCACACGCATGGGCGCCGGCTCCAAGGTCGTGGTGACGGGCGACATTACGCAGATCGACTTGCCGGATAAGGCACGCTCCGGCCTTGTGGACGCGCTGGGCGTTCTGAAAAACGTTGAGGGCATCGCCATGATCCATTTTTCCGAAAAGGACGTTGTGCGCCACAGGCTGGTGCAGGAGATCATACGCGCCTACGACAAAGCGCAGGCCGCGAGAAACAGAAAGTAAAGGATGTGTTTTTGATGTCTCATAAAGTATATATCACCAACAAGCAGAACACGGTGAAGGTGCCGTCCGGGCTGCGCATCCTCATCCGCCGCTCGTGCCACGCGGTGCTGGAGGCTGAGCATTTCGAGGGCCCTGCCGAGATCAGCGTCACTTTTGTGGACAACGCCGAGATCCAGCAGCTGAACAAGCAGTACCGGGATAAGGACCAGGCCACCGATGTGCTCAGTTTTCCGTTGGGGCAGGACGGCAAGTACGACATCAATCAGGAGACGGGCGCCGCGATGCTGGGGGATATCGTCATCTCGATGGAACGGGCCATGGAGCAGGCCAATATATACGGCCATTCCCTCCAGCGGGAGGTCGCGTTCCTGACGGTGCATTCCATGTTCCACCTGTTGGGTTACGACCACGAAGCAGGCGGCCTGGAGGCCGTGCGTATGCGCGAAAAGGAGGAGGCGGCGCTCATCCAGCTGGGCCTGCCGCGCACGGTTTCGTACAGCCAGGTGGACTGAGATGAAGCCGCGCTTCGTGGACAGCTTTCTGTACGCCGCCCAGGGCATCCGCACCGCGGTGCGCGAGGAGCGCAATATGCGGTTCCACCTGTGCGCCGCGTTTTACGTTTATCTTTTTTCGCTGTTTTACGGCTTTGGCAAAACAGAGTACATTCTCATCACGCTCATGGTATGCGGGGTTTTGGCGCTGGAGCTTGTCAACTCCAGCCTGGAGCGCACGGTGGAGCGCCCCGCGCCGGACCGGTACATGACTGCGGGCGTGGTGAAAGACATGGCCGCGGGCGCGGTGCTGGTATTCAGCATCGGGTGCGCGGTGTGCGGCGCTGTCCTGTTCTGGGATGTCGCGGCGTTCCGGCGCATGTTCGCTTTCTTTGCGGCAAGGCCGCTGCTGGCGGTGCTGCTGGCCGCGTCTCTTGCCGTGGCGTGGCAGTTCATTTTTGGAAAACGGAAGGAAGGCAAATAATTGCAGCAGGAACAGACAAAATCGATCTTCGTGGCCATCGTGGGCCGCCCCAATGTGGGGAAATCGTCTCTTTTGAACAGAATGGTGGGGGAAAAGGTGGCCATCGTCACCGCAAAACCCCAGACGACACGAACGCGCATCACGGGTATATTGACGCGCGGTGCGGTGCAGTATGTATTTCTGGACACGCCGGGCATCCACCGCCCACGCACCAGGCTGGGCGAGCGCATGGCAAAAGCAACGGCGGATTCCGTGGCCGAGGTGGACGCGGTGGTAATGCTGTTTGAACCGTACGGCGAGCTGACGGAAGCCGAGCAGGCGCTGGTGGAGGACATCCGCGTGAAAAAAGTGCCTGCGCTGGCGGCGGTGAACAAGACGGATACGCTGAAAAAAGAAACAGACCTTGCCGTGCGCATGCAGTTTCTGGAAAAGCTGGGCGTGTTCCGGGGCGTGCTGCCGCTGTGCGTGTCAGAGGACAGGGGCTGTACGGAACTGCTGGACGCACTGCTGCCTTTCGCGGTGGAAAGCCCTCACTATTTCCCGGACGACGCCTACACCGACATGCCGGAAAAGGCTCTCGTGGCGGAGGTGCTGCGGGAAAAGATGCTGCTGAACCTGCGGGACGAGATTCCCCACGGCACGGCTGTGACCGTGGAACGCTTCAAGGAACGCGGAGACAAGGATATCATCGACATCGACGTAAACATCTACTGCGAAAAAAAGAGCCATAAGGGTATGATCATCGGTAAGGGCGGGCAGATGCTCAAGAAAATCGCGTCCGAGGCGCGTGTGGAGTGCGAGGAATTTCTGGGCGCACGGGTGAACCTGCAGTGCTGGGTAAAGATCAAGGACGACTGGCGCGACAACGATTTTCTGTTAAACAATTTCGGCTTTCAAAAATAAGCGCAGGGCCGGGCAGGAGAAATAAATCCGCCGCGTTCCCTGTTTTTGGACAACATTTCCGCTTATATGCGCGCTACAATGGTGAATAGTACCTGTTAGCGGAGGTGTTCACCATGGAAACAAGCAACTACTGGAAACTGTTTGAAAGTACGGGCCAGGTAGAGGACTACCTTGCCTTTAAGCAGCACGGCACGCAGGAGGAGACACAAAATGCGGACGACGACAATGGGCCTGGTGCTGCGGGCGACAAAGACGGGCGAAGCTGACCGAGCTTTGCTGCTGCTGACGCCGGATGGCCTTGTCAGTGCCATGGCAAAGGGGGCACTGCGCCTGAAAAGCAGGCTGTTCAGCGGTACGGGGCTGTTTTGCTACAGTGAATTCACGCTGTTCGAGGGCAAAACCATGTTTGTTGTGGACGAGGCGGAGGTACGCCAGGTGTTCTGGGGCATCCACGAAAGCGTGGAGCATATGGCGCTCGCCATGTATTTCGCAGAGCTTGCGTCCACGCTCTCGCCCACGGGGCAGGAGGCTGAGGCGCAGCTGCGGCTTCTGCTCAACAGCCTTTACCTGCTGAGTGAAGGAAGGCGCGCTCCGCGTTTGGTAAAGGCCGTGTACGAGCTGCGCGCCATGACGCTGGCGGGCTTTATGCCAGACCTGGTGGCCTGCGCGGATTGTGTGAAATACGAGGGCGGCGCGTTCTGCTTCGATGCACGGAAGGGCCGCCTGTACTGCGGCGAATGCGCCGCGAAGCGCGAGCTGGAATGCAATTTGGACCCGGCGGCGCTGGCGGCCATGCGGCACATCGTGTTCAGCGGGGATGACAAGCTGTTTTCTTTTTCGTTGGCGGAGCACAGCACGCAGCTGCTGGGCGCGGTGACGGGGCGGTGGGCGCTTTATTGTGTGGACAGGCCGCTGCGTTCGCTGGATTTTTTAAATACCGTTCTGGATTAAAGCGTGCGTGCGGCATACATAGATAGACTGTCACCCGGCGCGGGCAAGGCTCGTCTGCGCCGCAATATTTGTTTAGGGCGATACCGCACAATTCTAAGAGTCGAATCGCGCCGGCAGATTTTTTGGCAGGTTAAACAAAAAGCGCAGCGAATACTTTGTGTATTCGCGAGCATTTTTGTGACAGTTGCCGGAAAATCTGCAAGCGAGGCGACGCTTAAGGCTTCAGCCGTGAATTGTGCGGTGTTGCCTTAGAGTTGGCGCGCCCGGCTCCGCGTAACGCCTTTGCGGCCCGATGCGGCGGGCGCAACAGCGGGGTGCTCCCGAAGCGGCTTTGCAGCCGCGGCACGGGAACGTTTCGGATGCTCCGGCGGCACGGCCGCCGGGAAAGGAACCAAGAGGAGAATATGGACGAAAAATACTTAGAAGCACTGGAATTCGACAAGATACGCGCACGCGCGGCCGACGGCATCGTCTGTCCGGAGGCACGGGGCATGCTGTTGGGGCAGCCCGCATGGGAAACGCCTGACGAGGTGCGTGCGGCGCTGGAGCAGACAGACGTTATGACGACGCTGCTGCTCAAAAACGGTTCGCCCCGTTTTTCCTCGGTGGAGAATGTGCGGGGTATCGTGCAGAGAGCGGAAAAGGGCGGCGTGCTCTCCATGGCGGAGCTGCTTACGGTGGCGGACACACTGCGCAACTTCCGTGAGCTGGTGAAATGGTACGGCCTGACGGAGCACGACGTGCTGCCGGTAGACGATTTGTTCTATGCCATGACGCCCCAGCCGACGCTGGAAAAGACGATAAAGGATTCGATTTTGTCCGAAAATGAAATGGCCGACACGGCCAGCGACACGCTGTATGATATCCGCCGCAAGATTCACGCGGCGGAAAATTCCATCCGCGATAAGCTGGACGCCATTACAAAATCACAGTCGGCGTCAAGATATTTGCAGGACGCCGTGGTTTCGCTGCGCAACGGGCGCTTTGTCGTGCCCGTGAAAGCGGAGCACCGCGGCGAGGTGGGCGGCGTCATCCACGACGTTTCTTCCAGCGGTTCCACGTTGTTTGTGGAGCCTACGGCCGTGGTGGAGGCCAATGCCAAGATCCTGCAGCTGCGCAATTTGGAACAGGCTGAGATCGAACGCATTCTGGCAGCATTTTCCGCTCAGACTGCGGCACTGGAGCCGATGTTTACGTTTGGCTACGGAGCGATGCTGGAGTTGGATGTGCTGCTGGCCAAGGCCAGGCTGGCGCTGGACCAAAAGGCCATGAAACCGCAGGTGAACGACGACCATGCGTTCAGTCTTGTGCGTGCGCGCCACCCGCTCATCGATCCGGCTGTGGTCGTTCCGGTAGACATCGCATTGGGCGGCGCTTACGACACCATGGTCATCACCGGCCCCAACACGGGCGGCAAGACGGTTACGCTTAAAACGGCTGGCCTTTTGTGTGCGATGGCGCAGCACGGCTATCTGATCCCGGCACACGAAAGCAGCTCTGTCTGTGTGTTCGGCGAGATACTGGTGGACATCGGTGACGAGCAGAGCATCGAACAGAGTTTGTCCACATTTTCAGGGCACATCAAAAACATCACAGGAATCCTGAAACTGGCGGGGCCTCAGACGCTGGTGCTTATGGACGAGCTGGGCGCGGGGACCGACCCGGCTGAAGGCGCGGCGCTGGCGGTATCCGTCATCGAGGCGCTGCGCGGTCTTGGAGCGAAGATCATGGCCACCACGCACTATTCAGAGCTGAAAATTTTTGCGCTGGATACGCCGGGCGTGCAAAACGCCTCCTGCGAATTCAATGTGGAAACGCTGCGCCCAACCTACCGCCTTTCCGTGGGCGTACCGGGAAAATCCAACGCGTTCCTCATCAGCCAGAAGCTTGGCCTTGCGCCGGAGATCATTGAGAACGCCCGGGCGCATCTGTCCAACGAGGACCAGCAGTTTGACAATATCCTCAACCAGCTTGAGGATCTGAAGGTGGAGCTGAAGGCGCAGCAGGACGAGGTAGAGCGCCTGAAGCACACGGCCTCTCATGCACTGGAGCAGGCCGAGGAAAAACGTGCTGCGCTTATCCGGCAGGGCGAGGAAGAACTGGCCGCTGCGCGGGAGAAGGCCCACGGTATGGTGCAGGACGTGCAGAACACAGCCTACGGCCTGATGGATGAGCTGCGCAAGCTGGAAAAAGACAAGCAGCTCAACGCGTCCCAGCGCGCGGCCCGTGCGCGGGAGATCGCGAAAAAGGAAACGGAAAAGCTGTTCGGCAAAACGGACGTGGTGCATGCGCCTCAGCGTACTTTCAAGCCGCTGGACAGCGTAAAACTGGGGCAGGAGGTGCTGATCGCCGAGCTGGACAAGCCCGGTATCGTGACGGCTCTGCCGGACCGTGACGGCATGGTGGAGGTGCGCGCGGGTATTATCAAGACAAAAGTGCCGCTCAACGGCCTGTGCGCGCCGCACAAGCAGCAGCCCGCGCCGCAGAAAAAGTATCAGCCGCGCCGTGCGCCGGCCTCCGCGTCAAGCGGGGATAAGGTAACACGTACGCCCAGCATGGAAATCAACCTGATCGGCATGACGGTAGAAGAAGCTCTGCATGAGGCGGACAAATTTATCGACAACGGCGTGATGAACGGACAAACGACGCTGTACCTCATTCACGGCAAAGGGACGGGCGCGCTGCGCAAAGGCATTCATGAGCATCTGCGCCGTCATAAAAATGTGCGCAGCTTCCGCCTTGGCGTTTACGGCGAGGGCGAAGCGGGCGTTACGGTAGTAGAGCTGAAATAGGGGACGGCACGGGGAAGCCTGCCGCCTGACGGGGGATTCGCGCCGCGAAAAACAGAAAAGCTCCGGTTCCGGGGAGCGCGTAAAACAGCAAAAGGCCGTGTATCGCATTGGATACACGGCCTTTTGTATATGCCGGGTCTGGGGCAGGCACGCCCCGACAAGAGCATGAAGCAAATTTGACGCCATGACAGAATCGTTCTCCTGCCCTTGGACGCTGAATGAGAGGCTAAAGGTATGATTCTGTCGGAGCTTTATATGCTGCCGGTAAACTGGGATTTCATGCGAAAAAGAATATTCTTACGTTGCAAATAGCTTATCGATTTCCTTTCTATCGCAATCTAAAATCCATTGGTTAAAATTATGATAAATAGGCCACAGTGTTTCTTTGCGTTCTGCAACTAAATCTGCGCCCCTATCATCGTAAATATGATACAAATACACTTCTTCTGTATTTGCAAAATAAACGCTTGAAACCAAGGATGAAATACCGCCCAGGTCGGCTTTAATGATTTCTCTTAGCAGCAGCTCTGGCGAAAAATCAATCTTACACAGATCCCAATAGAGCTGCAATACCATATACTGTTCGTCTCCGTCATTTATCTGTTGCTCCCTTTGTTCGTGGGGCAAAGAAACCAGATTCTGAAGCACACTCAAATCCAATCCGTTTCCATACCCCGGCCCATCTTCGTTGGGATGGGTATCTATCCGTAACAAGTTCGGAGGTTGTGGAAGAGAGCTATATATAGCTTTTGCCCGTTGTAGTGACGCACCGATATATTGGGGATTTACAACCGTATCACGAAGAAGTGAAGCGTCTGAATATACAGGTGTTTCACCTCCTATTTCAAAGCGAATGGCAACGGGGCATTTATAAAACACGGGATGCTCCAGCGTTGGGTTCCCTATTCTAATAAGAAGATTATCAAACCTTTCTGACAGCATAGAATATCGCTCCTTCCGTAGAGTGCGCCTTCTCATCAGATTTAAGGCAACACCGCACAATTCACGGCTGATGCCTTAAGCGCCGCCTCGCTTGCAGATTTTCCGGCAACTGTCACAAAAATGCTCGCGAATACACAAAGTATTCGCTGCGCTTTTTGTTTAACCTGCCAAAAAATCTGCCGGCGCGATTCGACTCTTAGAATTGTGCGGTGTTGCCTTAAATTTATTGATTATCCATATTGTAGCATAACTGCATGGCTAATCAACAACAAACTTTCAGGGCTTGCCGGGAGTTTTTTTATAAATCTTTTACGCACTGTCCATTCCGGCAGGATGCGCCGCGTCTTCGGAAACCATGCTTTGGGCGTGATTCTGTCATTTGCCGGCTGCCTAATTCGCCTTGCGGCCGGCGTCATCCGGCTTCGTGCCCGTCGCCGCTTTCAACCGCTCCAGCAGCGCGGCATAGCGCGGCTCCTGCTTCAGTGCGTGCAGCGGTTCAGAGCTCTCCAGTACGAACAGCGCGTTTTCACGCAGAAAATCATCCGATACATCCATGATGCCGGAGGAGGAGAGCCGGTCGAAAAACAGCGGCGAATATTCCTGCGCGCGGCAGCCCGTAACAGCGCTTTCCGCGTAGGCTTCGGCGGCGTCCAGCGCAGCCGGCGTCTTGCCCGCCAGAGCCAGCAATTCGGCGCGTGCCAGCTCATAGTTTCCGTGCATGCCGGGCGCGTTTTCACCATGAAACAAAACGTCCAGACGGCAGGCTGCGTCCAACAGTGCGAGGGCCTTCTCCGTATCCCCGCGCGCACGTGCCTCGGCGGACAGGCTGTATAAGCACAGTCCCGCGTCCCGCACATATCCCCAAAGGCAGGCCTGGTGCAGCTTTTCCGCTTCCTCCGCTTGTCCCGTCTGTCTCAGGATGGATGCTTTCAGCATGCGGGCGTCGTAATCGGGCTGAGGGAGTTTTTCTACGGCGTCCAGCGCACGACCGGCTTCTCCATTCATCATATACAGGCCGGACAGCGTGTAGAATGCGGCCTCACGGGTCTCGGTGTCCGTGCTGTGCGTGCTGTCCTCAAACAGGCGGATGGAGCGTTCCAATTGCTTTTGTACGAACGCTTCGTCTTTCAGGGCCGCCATATAGCGCATATACAGCGATGCGATGCGGAATTTGAGCGCGGTGTCGCCTGGATGGGAAAGCAGAATATCTTCACAATAGGCGCAGGCTTCTTCGGCGCGGCCGCTTTCAAACAGGACGCGTCCTTTTTCCCAGATGGCTTTCAGTTCTTCCTCGGAAAGAAGAGGCCGAAAATCCAGCAGTATGTCGGGTGTGGTGCCCAACGCCCGCGCCAGAGGGCACAGCAGCAGAATATCCGGGTAGGCACTGGCCGTCTCCCATTTGGACACCGCCGCGGCGGTAACGCCCACGGCCTCGGCAAGCTGTTCCTGCGTCAGTCCCTTTTGTCTGCGCAGTGTTTGGATGGTTTTTCCGGTTGGCATTTCCATTTCGGCAAATTCCTTTCGTTTCTTTTGGGCCCGGTTCCATCGTAACATACGAGCGCCGCGTATACAATGGAGCTGATGTTGAACGCAGATGCGGTTTTTTTGAATTGAATTCAAGCTGCGGACGGTGCGGGGCAGAGAAAACGCGCTCCAACCTCCGGCATATGTTTCGGAAGGCGGAGCGCGCTGTGAAATAAAGAAAAATGTGCTTCAGGAAAGTGTGGCAGACAGCCCGGCGGCATGCTTGGCGCGCTGGGAACGGCGCAGTCTCTGCTTGACGCGGCTCACAAGGAACACGAACAGGCACATCAGCGCGGGAGTGGCGGCGGCAAATACGCCCAGCAGCGTCCACGCACGCCCTGAAAGAGGGGAAAGGCCGAACAGCGGCCCCAGCAGGACGCATGCGCCGATGAAGCCCACGCCCATGGCGGCCACGATGGCAAAGCGCCATCTGGACAGAGGCCAGCACAAAAACAGCAGCACCATAAATCCTGCCGTGCCTGCCAGCAGTGTGCACACAGTGGAGATCTGCTCCATGGGAAGGCCCATCCCGGAGCCGATCCACATCACAGCCAGCAGGTTCACCACATTGACTAGCCCGCCGGGCAGTGCGTTCAGCAGCACGCTGCGCATAAAGCTGCCGCGTACACGCCCATAGGATGGCTCGAATGTCAACAGGAACGAAGGAACGCCGATAAGCAGCCCGCTGAGCAGACTGATCTGCGCGGGCACCAGCGGATAGGGCATGGCCGCAAACAGAAGAACCAACGAAACAACGAATGAGAAGATGTTTTTTACAAGGAACAGTGTGGCCGAACGTTCGATATTGTTGATGACACGCCGCCCCTCTTTGACGATCTGCGGCATGGCAGAAAAATTGGAGCTCAGCAGCACCAGCTGGGCCACATGCTGCGCAGCCTCGCTGCCTGCCGCCATGGCGATGCTGCAATCCGCATCTTTTAAAGCCAGCACGTCGTTTACCCCGTCGCCGATCATGGCCACGGTGCGGCCCGTGTCCTTCAGCGCGCAGATGAGCGCGCGCTTTTGCTGCGGCGTCACACGGCCGAACACGGCATGTGCCTGCGCCGCGCCGCGAAGGTCCGCGTCTTCAGGTACGCGGGACATATCCAGATAATGTTCCGCGCCCTCCACGCCCGCCCGGCGCGCAACTTCCGCCACGGATACCGCGTTATCGCCGGAGATGACCTTTACATCCACGCCCTGTGCCTTGAAATAGGCCAGTGTTGCAGGTGCATCCGCACGGATTTTATCCGAAAGCACCACAAAGCCCAGCGCCTGCGGATCGTGCTGCAGCGTACCGCCCTCCAGCACGCCGTGTCCGCGCGCCAGCACCAGCACGCGCCGTCCTGCCGCCAGCTGCGGCTCTACCGTACCCCGGAAGGCGGCATACCCGCCGCCCAGCACGATCTCCGGTGCGCCGAGGATGTATTCGTCTCCGTCTTTCAGCACCAGAGCACCCCACTTGCGCTCGGAGCTGAAGGGGACGGCGGCTTTGGGCTGCCAGCCGCCGCCCAAAGCGCCGAAGCGTGCCCGCAGAGCCTGCGCCGTGGCGTTGTCCTCGCCCGCGGCGGCGGTAAAGCTGCCCAGCAGCTCTGCCAGTGCGCCGCCCTCCATGCCCGGTACGGGGATGGTTTCCAGCACTTCCATGCAGCCCTCGGTGATGGTGCCTGTTTTGTCCAGACACAGCGTGTCCACCCGGGCCAGATTCTCGATGCAGGAAAGCTCGTGAACCAGCGTTTTGCTGCGCGCCAGGCTGATGACGCTCACGGCCAGCGCTACGCTCACCAGAAGGTAAAGCCCCTCGGGGATCATGCCGATGATGGCGGCCACGGTGGAACTCATGGCGTACTCCAGCCCTGTGTGAAGAAAGAAATACTGCTTTGCAAACATGATGACGAATACGGGGATGATGGCAATGCTGATGAAACGCAGCAGCCTGTCCAATGCGCGCATCATCTCCGAGCGGTGACGTTTGCGGCGCCGGGCCTCGCCGGTGATGCGCGCGGCATAACAGTCGGTGCCAACCTTATCCAGCCGTGCCGCGCACGCGCCGGTCACCACAAAACTGCCCGAGAGCAGCGTGTCCCCGGGGCGTTTTTGCACAAGCTCTGCCTCGCCTGTCAGCAGCGCTTCGTTTACCTCCAGCGTCCCGTCCGCAACAACGGCGTCCGCGCACACCTGGCTGCCCGGGCGCAGCAGCACAATGTCGTCCAGTACCAGCTCGTCTGTGGGGACGGTGCGCGTTCGGCCGCCGCGGACCACACAAGCCGTGCTGCCCGAGAGCAGTGTCACCTTGTCCAGCGTGCGTTTGACGCGCAGCTCCTGCACAATGCCGATGAACACATTGGCGGCCACAATGCCCAAAAACATCATGTCGCGGTATGCGCCAACAGCGAACAGGCAGGCGGCCAGCGCCACGAACACAAAATTGAAAAAGGTAAATACGTTGTCCCGCACGATCTGCCATTCTGTTTTGGAGAGACTGTCCTGCGCGGCGTTGTTCCATCCGGCGGCCCGGCGCTGGGCCGCCTGTTCCTCTGTAAGCCCTGTTTCCGGTGTGGGGTAAAGCCGCTCCACAGGGCGGCGTTCAGAGCGTTTGCGGTTTTGCTTCATGGTCGTATGCTTCCTTTTTCCGCGCGGCGCGCCGCGCTGTATTTGGAACGTGAAAAATGTCCTTTGCTTATCATTACGAGGCAGAAACGGCCCATGCTACAAGCCCGCATATAAAACCTGCGACGCGCGCCCCTTTGGTTTGACATGTTTTTCGCTCCGGGTGTACTACACTCGGAGAAGAGGGGGCGGCGACATGCGCGGTGTGATCTATGTGGATATTCTGTTTTTTGTCAATGCCCTCATCGGATATTTTCTGCTGCGGGGCGCGGCGCTGCTGGCCGGGCGCATCGCCGCCGATTGGCGCATCTTTCTAGGGGCGGCCGCCGCGGGCCTTTCTTCGCTGCTGCTGCTTTTGCCTCCTCTGCCGCAATGGCTCATGTGGGGGGCAAAAATCGGCAGCGCGGTGCTCATCGTATTCGCCAGCTTCCCGGTGCACAATGTGCGCGGCTTCCTGAAATGCTGCTTCTGGTATGTGTTTCTGAACATTGCGCTTTCAGGCGCGGTATTTGCGGCTACATACTATGGTGCGGCGCAGAATGTCAGCACCAATAACCTGTCGGTGTATTTCAATGTTTCCCCTTTGCTGCTTATCGGGTGCATTGCCGGCGTATATCTGGCCGTACAGCTTTGCGCATGGGCATTCGGCCGGCCGCAGCAGGTGCGGACCATACCGTTCACCGCCCGGTTCGAGGATGGCTGCGTGCAGGGGCTGGCGCTGGTGGACACGGGGTTTTCGGTCCGCGACCCCATCACGGGAACGCCCGCGTTTCTGCTCAGCTTTCCCGCGGTGCGCGGCGCGCTGCCGCCTGGGCTGCTGCGGGCGCTGGCGCTTTATTTCGACGACGGCGCCATGGAGACGGGAGGCATGCCGCTGCGGCTCATCCCCACCAAAACGGCGGCGGGCACCCGTGCCCTGCCTGCGGTGCGCGTACGTGAACTGGTGTTGGAGGCAGACGGCACGCCCCGCCGCTATACGGGCGTGTGTGCGGTGTTCACGCCGGAGCCTCTGGCGGACGGCGGCTTCTGCGCCATCGTACCCGCGGAGGGAGGGGTTTGCGGAGCCTGACGCAGCCGCCGGGCGAACAAAGACGCAGCTTCCGGCCGCACAGGGCGCCGCGCCACCTGCAGACCATACAAAGGAGAAGAAAAATGCCACTGCTTGCATCACTGCGCACGGGGCTGGCGGCCCTGTGCAGGAAATTCATCATCTGCATCCGCCTGCCGGACTACGCTTATTATATCAACGGGCCGGAAACGCTGCCTCCGCCGCTGAGCAAAGAAGAGGAAAAGGTCGTTTTTGCCGGCCTGGAGGCCGGAAACCCCGACTGCCGCGATGTGCTTATCGTTCACAATTTGCGGCTGGTGGTTTACATCGCAAAAAAATTCGAGAGCAAAACGGCCTCTGTGGAGGACATGATTTCCATCGGTACCATCGGGCTCATCAAGGCGGTGAATACTTTCGTCCCGTCGAAAAACATCAAGCTGGCCACTTATGCCAGCCGGTGTATCGAAAACGAGATCCTGATGTACCTGCGCAAGAGCAGCAACAAGCGGCAGGAGAGCAGCATCGACGAACCCCTGAACACCGACTGCGACGGCAACGAGCTGCTGCTTTCGGATGTTCTGGGGACAGATGGGAACCAGGTGGGAGCTGATTTGGAGCAGGCGGCGGAAAAAAATATGCTGCTGGAGGCGGTGGGCCGCCTTTCCGCACGGGAGAGGCAGATCATGGAGCTGCGCTTCGGCCTTTCGGGCGGGGCGGAGCATACGCAGAAGGAAGTGGCGGATATGATCGGCATTTCCCAAAGCTACATTTCAAGGCTGGAAAAGCGCATCATCAAACGGCTGAAAGGCGATTTGGAACGCATAAACGTCGTTTTAGTGCCTTTTATCAACATAGACGGAGGCCAGCTCCACTGCGATGTGCACAGAAAACATCCTAAGTGGCTGTGCCATCCGGCGCGCTACAACAGCGCAGGCTTTGAGTTCCGCAAGGATTTCAACAACCCTGACAGCATTTACGGAGAGGCTAGACTTTTAGGCAAGCTTTGGAACAAGTATCTGTTTGACATAGTGACGGATAATCACGGCTTTGAGGGCCACGAGCTGGTGCAGCCGTTTTCCGGATATATTTCACCGTGGTACAAGAGCTTCTGGGTACCTAGGGCGTTCTACTACGGATATATATGGTTCAGCGGAGAAAAGGAGCACATGCTGAAAATAGGAAACGCCATAAGACAGAAAGTTTCCGACGCCATCAACTGCGACGGGGAAATCTACCGTTTAAACAGAGAATTTGAAGACAGATTCTATAAATATGCTGAAAAATGGTTCCCGGACCTGTTCAGGCTCGAGAGATTCAACGAAGTGGTATTCTACTGGACTGATACTGACAAGCATCCGCGGCCTGCTAACTACGGTGTTAAAAATCCTGAAATCACCGCCGTGGACTGGACCACGGAGGTAGCCGACGAGACGGCCGTTGGAGATTACATGAAGCTCAACGCTCATGCGCACCATATTTCCGATTTGGCTTTATTCGAGGTGATGAGAGAATGTGAACTGATCATAGACCGGGCCTGGACGAAGAATATGAGCTTTACCAGATATCGTCGTCATCCTCTCTGCGCGGGAGAAGGAGAGGTTTTATGAAAGCAGCTGAAATGACAGGAGAAAGAAAATTCCGTGCGGGAAAGAGGCTTTTTCGCAGCGGAGAGAAAAATCTGTCTCACGTTGAAACGGGAGTCGGTTATAAGCCGGAGGTGAGTCTTGAGGCGTTCGTATTTTTAGGCGCCTGTATTGCAGCTTTCGGAGCTATAGGAAGCAGGATGGGCATGGTAAATATGCTCAACACACTCATGAATACGGCCTTTGACTTGCTGATGAATACAGTGTTTTATATAATGGCCATAGCCGTAATCGCAGGTGCGATCTCGGGACTGCTTTCTGAGTTCGGCGTGATTTCTCTCATAAACCGGCTGCTGTCGCCTTTGATGAGGCCTCTTTACGGACTTCCGGGAGCCGGGGTGATAGGCGTGATGGCGACTTATCTTTCGGACAATCCGGCGATTCTGGCCCTTGCCTCGGATCAGAATTTCAGGAGATATTTCAAGAAATATCAGCTGCCGGCTCTTACTAATATCGGGACAGCTTTCGGCATGGGGTTAGTCATAACGTCTTTCGTGATAGGTCTTTCAGCCGTCACAGGAAGTGGAAGCGGCAATTTTATCGCGGCGGTTCTCATTGGAAATCTTGGCGCTGTAGTCGGAAGCATAGTGAGCACCAGGCTGATGCTGGTGAAGACGCGGCGGTTATATGGCACTGAGGCCGCGGCTGATGAGAGCGAAGATGTGAGCGAAACAGAAGCGGATGCTGAGCTTCCTGAAAAGATGCGCCGCATAAGAAAGGGAAGCGCAGGCTATCGCTTCATAGAGTCAATGCTCTCCGGCGGCAGAAAGGGCGTAGATATGGGGATCTCTATCATTCCAGGAGTGCTGGTGATATGCTCCGTAGTGCTCATGCTGACCAACGGACCGTCTGCTGACGGAACTTACACAGGAGCTGCGGGAGAGGGAGTGGCTTTTCTGCCGTGGGCTGCTCAGAAATTGGATTTTGTGCTTGAAGCGCTGTTCGGCTTTTCGTCGCCGGAAGCGATAGCTGTGCCGGTGACTGCGCTGGGTGCTGCCGGGGCTGCAATAGGCCTGATACCGCAGCTCTTGCAGCAAGGTCTGGCAGACGCTGGTGATGTGGCGGTGTTCACATCAATGTGCATGTGCTGGAGCGGCTATCTGAGTACTCACATGGCCATGATGGACAGCCTGAATTTTCGTGAACTCACAGGGCACGCCATATTGAGCCACACTATAGGAGGTCTTACCGCAGGCATTTCGGCCAATCTGATGTTTACTGTTTTCTGCGGTTAGTATATTAGTAGGCCAAAAGCCTGCGTTTCCGTCAAAGCTAAGAGGAAACGCAGGCTTTTTCGTTAAGTAATTGCAGCATGCCAATCGCCGGGACGGCCGCAGCGAGATCAGCCAATCACCAGGCCGATGAAATTCCGGAGCAGCTTCGCGCCGTAGAAGATGACTACCGCGCCGCATACGACGTTTATCACGCGTAGCGTCTTGGGCGTAAATTTGGCGCTGAACAGCGATATGACCGTGGAAATCGTCAGGAACCAGATCACCGAGGCAGAGGCAAAGCCGCCGACGAAGAAAAGGTCCGTGCCCTCAGGCAGGGTTGCCTTGAAAGCTCCCAGCATCATGCTGCCGTCGATGAGGGCCTGCGGGTTGAACCAGGTGACGACGCATGCCGTAGTTATGACTTTGATTATGGGGACGTTTACGTCCTTTCCGCCCTCGAGGGATTCCTCCTTTGAGCGGATCAGACCGATGCCTATCCAGATAACGATGAGGCTTCCGACTGCGAGAATTATCATTTCAAGCCACACAGAGGCCGACATTACTGCGCCTATACCGAAGAAGCACGCCAGACCCAATGTAACGTCGAAAAAAATGACTATCAGTGCTGTGGCGTATACTCTTTTCCTCGGCTGAGTCAGAGCCGTATTTATGACAAAGAGATTTTGCAGACCTATGGGAGCCACGTATGCCAGCCCCATGGTCAGACCTTGAAGATAGATATCCACCAGATGGCCTCCTGAAAATATATTTACTCCGTTTTTATTACCTGATATAATTATATTATTGTTGGCCAGACAGCGCAATAGCGCAAAAAATAGTGACTAAGTAAGGAGAATCTTACTATGATACAAACTCATTACGACTGCCCTTGTCTTGAAAAATGCCCTTTGAACTATGCCATGTCCATAATAGGGGGCAAGTGGAAGATGCAGATAATATGCACGCTCAACAACAAAGGAACTTTGCGGTACAACGAGCTGAGAAAGAAGATGGACGGCATTTCAAACACTGTGCTCGCTTCTTCACTGCGGGAGCTGGAGGAAAAGGGCCTGAT
>OLQL01001500.1_pt1 | contig 19066 bp, 19 predicted proteins | sample 1672971 | NCBI WGS metagenome assembly OLQL01 (sample SAMEA3136742, study PRJEB25190) | human gut metagenome | biome: human gut; feature: human-associated habitat; material: faeces | place: Austria | collected 2013
GCCACGGCTTCGGAAGCGGCCACATTCACGTTGGAGGGGCCGTAGCCCAGCGCCTCAAAGCGGCGCAGCTGAGACTGCTCGTTGGTCAGGTACTCGGCCAGCTCCATGGCCTCCACGGGATGAGCGGTCTGGGTGTTCACGCCCAGAATCTTGCAGCCCAGGAAGGAACCCATCTGCACCTGTTCGCCGCCGCAGGTGAAGGTAGGCAGCTTGCAGGCGGCGTAGTTGTCGCCCAGCCGTTCCTTCACGGCGGAGGAAATCCACGTGCCGCAGATGCCGGCGCAGATGGCGTCGCCGATGGAGCCCTGCAGAAGATCCTGCCCGCCCGCAAGGAAGGCGGGATGATCGCACAGCGCCTTGATGGCTTCGGCGGCGGCCAGCCCCTTTTCATTGTTGAAATCGCAGATCTGCCTGCCGTCCGCGTCCAGCGTCAGCTGGCAGCCGTTGCCCAGGAAGAACGAGGCGAGGTACCAGCCGTTGGCCACGTCCATGTTGAACTTCTTGCCTGCCTTTTCGGCGGCGGCCAGAATACCGTCCAGCGTCTGCACGTCCTCCTCGGTCAGGACGGACTTGTCATAGTAGAGGAAGTAGCCGTTGTCGGCGGTCATGGGGTAGCCGTACAGCACGCCGTCGTAGGTGGCGGCGTTGATGGCTCCGGCGGAGTTTTCGGCGATGATCTGATCCCGGTTGCGGGTCACCTCATACAGCGCATCGGCCTTCACCAGCTTGATGATCTGGTCGTCCGGGTAGGAGAACACGTCCGCCGCTGCGGCGGGATCCTCCAGATAACGGGCCTGCGCGTCGGCCTCGCCCACCACGCCGTAGGTGAACTTCCACTCGTTTTCGGGATGCTCGGCGGCAAAGGCGTTGCAAAGCTCCTCCAGCAGCGCCTGATCGGGCTGGGCCGACCAGACTTTCAGTTCGATCGTCTCCGCACAGGCGGCGGCGCTCAGGCAGACCATGAGAAGGGCCATCAGCATACAAAGCTTTTTTTTCATCGGTTCTTTCCTCCATTTTCAATTGATTTCGGTCTCACCGTTGCTTTTATCATAAGGCTTTGACGGGAATGCGTCAACGAAAAATCACGAAAGCGCTTTCGCTCGAAGGCTCGGTGGACGGCTGGTCTCATTTTATGCCGCTTGAGGAAGGAAAAGCCGTGAAACACAAGAACGTTCCGCCTGTAAGGAGCATATGCCGCAAATCGGCAGAAACAAAAAAACGCCCTTTTCGAAAAGGCGTTTTTCGTGGGATTTTCAAATCTTCTGCATTTTCAATCCGTGCCGGGTGCAGTACCAGAACAGCGTGCCGTGAGCGAAGAAAGGAAAACGAGCTTCCAGACTCCATTCCGGGTACAGCTTTTTCAGGATCAGCGTATCGTTGGAAAGAAACGCGATAAAGGAAATGTAGTGCTCCCGACCCATTTCGTGGCCGGAGGTCACGTACCATTCCCCGTCAGAAAGCTCCGCATGGAGCCGTTCCTCCGGCGCGGCGGCCTGTACGGGCAGGGGAGAGAGCTTTCGTCCGCAGCAGACCGCGTCGGCCTGCTCCGTGGAAAACAGCAGATTGCCGCAGTCCGGGCAAACGTAGAAGTTCAGTTTTTTCAAATTGCCGCTGCTGGAACCGCGCTCCTGAAGCTCCCCGTACAAAAGGGCCTTCACATCCACGTCCAGCGCCCGGGCCAGCGCGGGCAGCAGGGAAATATCCGGCGCTCCGCTGCCGCATTCCCACTTGGAAACCGTCTTATCGCTGACGCAGAGCTTTTCGGCCAGCTCCAGCTGCGTCATTCCGTTCTTCTGCCGCTGGGAGCGGATCACCGCTCCTGTTTTGATGGGATCCATTTCGTCCACCTCCTTTCCCATCATAGCCGAAAAGCGGCCGCCGCACAATCAACGCTTCGTAGATAAGCGGAAAAGTATGGAAGATCGTCTCTTGACAGGCGTTTTTTTATGCGGCTATACTAGGGCAAATCCGGCCAACGGACAGGGAAACGGCGGGGCGGATGAATAAAAATCGGCCGCGTTTCCAATGCAAAGGAGGAATTTCAGATGATTTTGGGTAAAAACGATAAACTGCTGTTCATTGGCGACTCCATTTCGGATTACGATCGGAAAAAGCCCGTGGGGGAAGGGCTGTTCAATGCCTGGGGCACCAGCTATGTGGCGGATGCGGGCGCGCTTTTGTGCTGTATGTACCCTGAGCTGAACCTGCGTATCGTCAATATGGGCATCAGCGGGAATCAGATCCGTGATCTGGACGAACGCTGGCAGACGGACGTGCTGGATCAGAAGCCGGATTATGTCAGCGTGCTGATCGGTATCAACGACGTGTGGCGGCAGTTCGACTCTCCCCAAATGACGGAGCAGCACGTGCCTCTGGACGAATACGAGGCCACCTACCGCAAACTGATCGAAAAGACGTTGCCCACGGTAAAGGGCATGATCCTCATGACCCCGTACTTCATGGAACCCAACCGAAACGACCCCATGCGGGCCCGGATGGACGAATACGGCGCGGTCGTCCGCAAGCTGGCGGAGGAATACAAGCTGGTTTTTGTAGACCTGCAGGCAGGCTGGGACCGGCTGTTTGAGCATATGCACCCCTGCAATATCGCATGGGACCGCATCCATCCCAACCAGACCGGCTGCATGTATATCGCCAAGCAGTTCCTCAAGGCCATCGGCGCGGATCGCGCGTAAAAATTTCAGGCGGCGGAAGAAAACTTTCGCCGCTTTCGTTTGAATCAAGGAAGGAATGCTGCGGATACGGTGCTGCTGTTTTCCGTTGTTGCCGAAAAAGCCGAACAAAAAGAAAGGACGAAGGTGAAATTCATGAAGCATTTCGTATTTTTCCTACTGACGTTCTCCATGATGCTGTCCCCGCTGCTGGGAGCAACGGAGGCGGCGCTTCCGTTCTGCACGGCTTTCTATGCCGTAAAGGGGGACGAAGTTCAATACGAGTCGTCGCTCGTGCGGTGCAGCCCGCTGGAGAATTATGCGTGCATCAGCGTTTCAGTGACTTATCAGATCCCGGTCAATTATGAAATAACCGCTGTCAACGTATATCTCAATGACGAACCGGCGCAGCTGTTGAGTCAACTGTCGCCGAAGACTTATTACGGAATATTTGAAATACCGCAAAAAGGAATCAAGACGCTGAAACTTGTCCCTGTTGCCAAAACTTCCTATGTGGTCGATACGATCACGGAAGAATTGATCGATGAAACGATCGAATGGAACGACTTTGAGACGATAGAAAAAGCAGTTTAATGCGGTGCACTGGCGGCGGAAGAAAACTTCCGCCGCTTTTTGCATAGCCTTTTGCGGCACATAAAAACGCCCCGGCTTCATTCGGTTAATGAATGAAGCCGGGGCGCAGAAAAAGCGGAAATTACTTGTTCACGCTGTCCTTCAGGGCCTTGCCGGCCTTGAAAGCGGGAGCCTTGGAAGCGGCGATCTCCACAGCCTCGCCAGTGCGGGGATTGCGGGCGGTGCGGGCGGCACGGTTCACAACTTCGAAGCTGCCGAAGCCCACGATCTGCACCTTTTCACCGGCGGTCAGGGACTCGGTCACGGTCTCGGTGAAGGCGGCCAGAACCTTCTCGGCGTCCTTCTTGGAGAGAGCGGCTTTTTCGGAAATAGCGTTTACCAGTTCAGCTTTATTCATAGTGATATCCTCCTTATCATAGTTGGGGTAGCAGAATGGGAGTATAGCAAAACCGATCGCGGCTGTCAATGCCTGAAAGCCCTTCTGGACATGGAAAAAGCCAATTTTTACGCTTTTTGGAAGACACAGGCGGATGTTTTTACTTTTTTTACGGGAAAAGCCGACTTTTTGACCGTGGGACGGGCTTTGACGGACAGGCAGGAGTTCCCGTGACGCACGTCGTATTTCTTTTTGGTAAAAGGCGAGAAAAACGTCCGCTTTTTTGCACGGACGAGAGTATTTTTTCGGAGGCAACCAGATGGAAAAGGAAAAGAAAGTACGGGAGGCTCTTTCACTGGAAAGGGCGCTGATGGAACGACTGAGCCAGTCGGAGATTCGAAATTGGCTGAAAAAATACGCCATGCCCTATCAGGAACTGATGTCCTGCTACCGCTGCGCGTTGATGGAGGCGGAAACCAAATTCAACGTGCTGGACGAGGAACTTTCCCTGCGCTATGACCGCAACCCTATCGAAAGCATCAAATCCCGCATCAAGTCGCCGGAAAGCATCATGGACAAGGCTGTGCGCAAGGGCATCCCTCTGACGGTGGAAAGCATCGAGGAAAACCTGCGGGACATTGCGGGCCTGCGGGTGATCTGCGCGTTCCCCAGCGACATTTATATGATGGCCGACGCGCTGCTCCGTCAGGACGACGTGACGTTGATCGAACGCAAGGATTACATTCAGAACCCCAAGGACAACGGCTACCGCAGCCTGCATCTGATCATCGAAATTCCCATTTTCCTGCATAATCAGACCCGGCGGATGAAGGTAGAGGTGCAGCTGCGCACCATCGCTATGGACTGGTGGGCCAGCCTGGAACACAAAATTCGCTACAAAAAGAACCTGACGGACGATGAAGCGATCTTTGCCGAGCTGCGGGAATGCGCGGAGACCAGCGCCATGCTGGATCAGCGGATGCAGAGCATTCATGAAAAAGCGGGGGATTAAGGGAAAACTTCCGTTTGGATTTTGACTGTGCTGGGAAACTTTTTCTCTCCGGTATGGCCGCTGGACGAACACGTCTGATCGGACGTGATTCAGGGAATAAAATAAACAAACCGCCAACCCTTCCGTCACTGCGGAATGTTGGCGGTTTGATTTTTTGGAAAGCCCAAATAACCGGCCTTTCCGTTATTTTTTTCCTTCGCTTTTCAGCAGCTCCACCAGTTCTTCCATTTCCTTCACAGTGATCTCGCCGGAGTCCACCAGTGTGTTCATCAGCAGCGAAGCGTTGCCGGAAAAGACACGGTTCAGCAGCTTGTGGGTCTGGTCGGAACGGGCGGCCTCCCGGCTGACCAGCGGTGTGTACATTTTCACCGGGCCTGTCTCGTCCACCGAGACGGTGCCCTTTTCCTGCATCCGTTTGAGCAGCGTAATGACCGTGTGACGGGTCCACCCGGTAGCGGGGGCCAGCAGTTTGGTGATCTCCGGCATGGAACGGGGAGAAGCGTCCCACAGAATTTCCATAATTTTCCATTCGGCTTCGGTGCATTGGAAAGGCATGAAACATTCCTCCTTCGGTTGGGCACAGGTGATGTTACGCCTTTAGAATACATTTGTCTACCAAATCTGTCAATGGGAAAATTCTGCCGGATGGAAATAAAAGCAGCTTCAAGGAAAAAACACGGCGCGGAAGCGTCTTTCTTCCGCGCCGGCCGGCGTTATTTCTTTTGAACCGGGTAGCATACCTCCGTCACAAATTCCTCCGGGCTTTGGGTCTCATGAGGACTGACGTGATAAATATTGAACATGGGGCCCGCGTAATCGTAGCCGTTGGAATGAATCCAGGAGGTCATGGCGGCGTATACGTCGTTCATCTGATCGTATCCGCCCCGGAAAATGCAGCTGGCCACAGTAACGGCGGGCAGCGTGTGGAAACGCACGTGCTCCGTGTCGGTATAGCTGCCCTTGACGGTCTTTTGCACCTCGACCTCCACGTTGCTCTCTTTGTATTCGCCGTCCAGAAACACGGCACAGCAAAGGCAGGGATTATCGGGAATCAGGTGCTGGGCGGCGGTTTCCGAAAGAAGCGTCTGCCAGGCAAGGCCCTCGTCCTCATAGCGGGGCAGAATCATGCGCACACAGGCGGCCTGGCGCTGGGGGATGATTTTGACGTTGACGTTATAATTCATGTTTTCTTCCTTTCTCAGCCTTTTTCGGGCGGTGTCCAGAAGCAGCATTCGGCGGGCTGTTTCATCGGCCAGAACGAGCAGCTCCGCCTCCCGGGCTGCCAGATAGCCGTCCAGCCGCTCCCGGTCGTCGTAGATCAGCAGAATTTCCCGAATCTCCGCCAGACCGAATCCCATTTCTTTCAAGGCGTTGATGCGGTAGATCGTAGGCAGCTGTTCTTCGCCGTAATAGCGGTAGCCGGTGAATGCGTCCACTTTGCCGGGGGCCAGCAGGCCGATCTCGTCATAGTGGCGCAGCATCCGAATGCTGACTCTGGATAATTTGGAAAAATCTCCGATTTTTAGCATGGCGGTACCTCCGTGCCTTTCTTCTTGAGCTCGGAACCAGCATAAGCCCTCCCACAATGGAAGAGTCAAGCATTTTTTTCAATCAAAAATCAGGCTGGTGGAAAACGGCCTTTGTGAAGCGCCGCCCGCAGCCTGATCCAAATAGGTTGTTATAGTTCGATCAGCAGGGTTCCCGGTCTGCCGGAGGGAAGCTCCCGCACGATGGAGCCGTTCCGAAAATGAACGCAAGCGCCTGTGGCGCAGTCCGTGGCGGTGGGGTCAGTGCAGAAAGGGTTGACCAGCAGCACGTCATGGCCGCAGTGCGCTGCCTGTTGGGCGTACTCGTACTTGATGGTGTCGTTCCATTCGGCGGGGCTGTAGTCGCACCAGACGGGCCACAGCACCACGTCGGCCTGCAGCGCCTTCATTTCTTCCGGCCGGCCTTCCGTCCAAAGGTCGCCGCACAGGCCGACGGCGAAGCTTTTTCCGTTGCAGGTGAACTTCTCGAAGCGTTCGCCCTCCCGGTAGTGTTCGTCCGTCTGGGAAACGTCCTTCCATCCCACGCTCACCCGGTGGAAAAGATTCACCAGCTCGCCGTCCGCACCGATCGTCAGCTGGGCGCTGTATAAATGATCGCCCCGGCGCTCGATCATCCCAAAGGATACGGCCAGACGGTATTCTTTCGCGGCGGCGCGGATTCGCCGGACGGGAGCGTCTTCGAGCGCGATACCGACGGAACGATCTTTTTCGTAATCCCAGCACAGGCATTCAAAGCCCTGCAGGATCGATTCGCCGAAAACGATCAACTCCACTTTTCCGCGATAGGCTTTCATGTATTCAAGAAGGGTTTGCAGATTAAAGTCGATCTCTCGATTGATCACAGGCGCGGAGGCCAATAGGATTCTCATGGATGGAACTCCCGTTTATTCGTGCTGCGGCTCGGCAGACACACTTCTTACCGCTGGGGGAAAATGAACCAGCAGCTTTTCCAGCTCCGCTTCGCCGCCGGGAAGCAGAGCGATCGTTTCTTCCCGCATTTTCCGGGAAATTTCTTCGTCGATGCCCAGCAGAGTATTGACTGTCCGGCGCAGCTCCTCCGCCGTGGAGGCTACCCATTGAGTGTCCTCGTGCAGCAGGCAGCTGCCAACGCCGTGGGCCAGAAAAACGGCCATGGTGCGAATTTCCATGCAGGGATGGGCCCCGTGCTCCGTCATGACGTTCAGGAGTTCTTCCAGATAAGGCTCGATGACCGTCAGCATCTGCTCCCGAATGGCCCAGCGAACCGTGCAGTGCATTTTCCCTTCGTAATGGGCGCGAAATTCCTGCACCTGTTCGTAAAGGTAGTAGAAAAAGCGCAGCAGGGATTGATAGGGAGCCTGCCGGGCTCCGTCGGCGATCTGCTGAAAATCCCGGCGGTAGGGGGCGAAAAAATCCGCCATGATAGCGTCGAAAAGTTCGTCCTTGGTTTTGAAATAATAATAGAACGCGCCCACATCCAGCCCGACTTCCCGCATGATGGCGCGAACGCCCGTGCCGTCGAAGCCGTTTTCAAAGAACATCCGCCGACCCACTTCCAGAATTTTGTTTTTGGTACCGCCCTCGATTTGCTGTCTGCGCGGCATAGGACACCCTCCCGAAAAACGTTTCTACCGCCTGATGATAGCATGAGCGAATGGAGAAATCAAGCACTTTTTTGAACAATGTTCGAGAAAATGCGAGCAAGGAGAAGAACGTTGATTTTTGAGGAAAAAATTGGTATGATAAAAAACAAGGTCACAATATCTCGACTGATAGTTCTAAACAATGCGTTCACAGTTTCATGATCAAGGGGGGCTTTTCGATGGAATTTGTCACCCACCGGCGGGAAGACGGGACGTTTCAGCCGCTAAAGGAACATATTGAAAATGTGGGGGAAATGGCGGCTCAATTTGCCGCCGCTTTTGGCGCGGAAGAACATGGCCGTGAGGCCGGGCTGCTCCACGACGTGGGAAAATACAGCCAAAATGGACAAAAGCGGCAGCGCGACCCGGAACATACGGCCAAGGTCGATCATTCCAGCGCGGGCGCACAGGAGGCGTTTCGCCGCAAAGACCCCATGGCGGCCTTTGCCGTGGCGGGGCATCATGGCGGCCTGCCGGATTTTGGAAGCAGAGGAGACACGGACGGCGGTACGCTTTGCTCAAGGCTGAACAAACCTCTGACCGGCGGAGACGACCCGTCGGCATGGAAACGGGAGATCGTTCTACCCGACCGAATTTCCATGCCGCAGTGGGCGGTTCAATGCCGGGAAGGACGAGTGCAGGCGCTGTATACCCGGATGCTGTTTTCCTGTCTGGTGGACGCGGATTTTCTGGATACGGAAGCCGCTTTGCAGGGGCGGCAGCCCCGGGGCGGCTATGCCTCGCTGGAAGAACTTTTGCAGAAATTACAGTCCCATGTAGCCCCTTGGCTGAAAGAACCAAAAAACGAGCTGTGCGCCAAACGGAGCGACATTCTGCGGCGCTGCCTGCAGGGCGGGGAAGAGGAAAAAGGCCTGTTCACCCTGACGGTTCCCACGGGCGGTGGGAAAACCGTATCTTCGCTGGCCTTTGCCCTGACCCACGCCGTCCGTCATGACATGAAAAGAGTCGTTTATGTGATTCCCTATACCAGCATCATCGAGCAGAACGCCAAGGTCTTTGCGGAGATTCTGGGGCCTGAAAACGTTCTGGAGCATCACAGCCAGACGGAACTGGCGGATGAAAAGGGCGATTCCGAAACGCTGGAAGCCCGCCGCCGCCGTCTGGCCTGCGAAAACTGGGACGCGCCTGTGATCGTCACCACGGCGGTACAGTTTTTCGAGTCCCTGTACGCCGCCAAAACTTCCCGGTGCCGCAAGCTGCACAATCTGGCGGACAGCGTGGTCATTTTTGACGAGGTGCAGACCTTGCCCGTGCCGTTCCTGAAGCCATGTATTTCCGCCATTGGGGAACTGGTTCGCCACTATGGCGTGACGGCGGTACTCTGTACCGCGACCCAGCCGGAGTTGGGGCGGCTGTTCAATGAATTGGCCCCGGAACTGTCTATCCGGGAGATTGCCCCCGAACCGGACGAACTGTTCGAGTTTTTCCGCCGTGTTTCCTTTCAGCGGGAGGGACAGCTTGCCAATGAAGAGCTGGCGGCTCGGATGACGGAGACGGAGCAGGTGCTCTGCATCGTCAATACCCGAAAGCGCGCCCGGGAGATTTTTCAGCTTCTGCCGGAGGAGGGCCGCTTTCATCTGTCCACCCTGATGACCCCGCAGGATCGAAAACGGGTGCTGGATGCGGTGCGGGAACGGCTGAAAGAGCGCAAGCCCTGCCGGGTCGTTTCCACCAGTCTGGTGGAGGCGGGCGTGGATGTGGACTTTCCTGCAGTCTGGCGGGAGGTGGCCGGGTTGGACAGCATCCTGCAGGCGGCGGGCCGTTGCAACAGGGAAGGAAAACGCCCGGCAGCGGAAAGCATCGTCCATATTTTCCATGCGGACGGCCGGATTCCCCGAATGCTGAAACTGAACGTGGCGGCAGCGGAAAGCGTTCTGGCCGATTATGAGGACGTGAACACCCGCCCGGCCATTCATGCCTATTTTCAGACGCTTCTTTGGGCAAAAGGGGATGCGGCGCTGGACGAGAAAAACATTCTGCAATCCGAAAGCAGCTTTACCTTTCGCGAGACGGCGGAACGGTTTCACCTGATCGACGCGAATACCGTTACCATTTATATTCCCGCCAAAGCAGACGCGGCGGATATTCAGGCCCTGCGGGACGGTCAGTTCAGCAAGGCACTGCTGCGCCGCCTCATCAAAGGCGCGGTCAACCTTTACGCGCAGGAATGCTCCAAGCTGGCGGAGGGCGGCGTGGTGGAGCTGCACGCCGACGACGGCTATGCCATTCTGCTGAACGAAAAGCTGTACAGCGACGAATGCGGGCTGGAGATCAGTTCGGAAGGGGGAGAGGGCTTTTTCGCCTGAGATGCACAAGAGGGATGTGCATTGCACATCCCCGCCTTGTGTAACAAAAAGTGTTCATGTTTCAACCCACGGATTGCTCCGACTATTCGATTATATTTCCGAAAGGGAGAAAGTCAACAAAAATTTTTTAACATAAATTTTTCATGAATAAAAGTATTGAAAAACTCATGACAGTGTGATATGATCTGCCTGTGAGTTCACAAAATATGGAAAAAGGAGGGCTGCAAAACCGGAAAGGGTTCTGAATTTCGACTCCAAGAAAGGGAGCAAGGCCGGGTGGCCAACCGGCCTTCCCTCTTTCAAAAAATATCTACCAAAACAAAAGGAGGTGAGGAACATGTCCGTCAAAATGGAGATCTGGGGGGAAACAGCCTGCTTCACAAGGCCGGAAATGAAGGCGGAACGGGTCTCATACGATATTCCAACGCCCAGCGCCGCCCGAGGAATGCTGGAAAGTGTGTACTATCACCCCGGCCTGAAATGGTACATTGACCGCATCTGGGTGCTGAAGCCCATTCAGTTCACCAATCTGCGCCGCAATGAGGTGAAGTCCAAAATTCTGGGCAGCGCCATTCTGTCCGAAGCCAACGGCAAGGGCGCATCCTACATCGACCGCTCGGCCGACATCATGCAGCGCGCTACCATGATGCTGCGGGACGTTCGCTACGTGGTGGAGGCTCATTTCATCATGACCGATCAGGCGAATCCCTCGGATAACCCGGGCAAGTTCCAGGACATCGTCAAGCGCAGACTGCGCAAGGGTCAATGCTACAGTCAGCCCTATCTGGGGTGCAGGGAATGCACCGCCCACTTCGGCCTGTGGGAGGGAGATGAGATCCCCGCCATTCAGGAGACGCGGGACTTGGGCTACATGCTGTTTGATATGGATTATACCGATCCAAAAAACATTCAACCCATGTTCTTCCGGGCGCGGATGGTCAACGGCATGATCGACCTGCGGGATTGCGAGGTGGTCAGATGATCCTGCAAGCGCTGGTTCGCTGCTATGAATCGCTGGCCGCTGCGGACGAGCTGAAAAAGCCGGGCTGGTCCATGGTGAAGGTCAGCTGGGGACTGGAACTGACCCCGGAAGGGCAGATCCGGCGCCTGTGGCCGTTGGAAAGCGCCGATGCAAAGGGCAAGAAGAGGCCGCAACTGATCAAGCTGCCTGCCCAAACGAAAAAAACGGTTGGGGTCGTTTCCAATTTTCTGTGCGAGAATTCCAGCTACATTTTCGGACGCGACAATAAGGGCAAGCCGGAACGTTCTCTGGAGTGCTTCATGGCTTGTGCCGAAAAGCACCGGGAACTTCTGACAGAGGTCGCCCATCCCATGGCAAAGGCCATTCTGCGGTTCTTTGCCAGCTGGAATCCACAAAGCGCCGAAGAAAACGCCGCGCTGGCTCCGGAATGGGAGGAAATCCTCAAGGGCGGCAATCTGGTCTTCTGTATGGACGGCGTTTACGCACAGGACGTGCCGGAGATCGCTCAGGCATGGGATAAGGCCTATGCCAGCGATGAAAGGGCGGAAAGAGGCCGTTGTCTGGTCACGGGGCAGGAAGCGCCCATCGCCATTCTGCATCCCAGCATCAAAGGCGTGGTAGGCGCACAGCCCTCCGGCGCATCGGTGGTGTCCTTCAACGCACCGTCGCTGGAATCCTACGGCAAAGAAGAGCGGGACAAGCAGGGGCAGGGCAGAAACGCTCCGGTCAGCACCTATGCAGCCTTTGCCTACGGCGAAGCGCTGAATTACCTTCTGCGGGAAAAGGACTATCATTGCCGTCTGGGAGATACCACGCTGATTTACTGGGCAGAGGGGGCGGAAGCGGAGTACAGCAGCGCCATGTTCGGCATGATGTTCAACGACGACATGGAGCAAAACGATCTGAAGGGCGTTATGGAGGCTTTGAGCAGCGGAAAGACCGTCCTGTGGAACAAGCTGCCGCTGAAGCCCACCAACCGCTTCTACATTCTGGGGCTTGCGCCCAACGCCTCCCGGCTGGCCGTGCGCTTCTTTTTGCAGGATACCTTCGGCAGCTTCGCCGCAAATCTGGAAAAGCACCAGAAACGGCTGGAGATCGTTCGCCCGGCTTTCGACAACCGGAACAGCCTGTCCATCTGGTCTTTGCTGCGGGAAACGGCCAATCCCAACAGCCGCGATAAAAAGCCTCCGGAGCCGCTGGTAGGCGCGCTTCTGCGGGCTGTGCTGATGAACGCACTGTACCCGGCAGAATTGTTTGCGCAGACGGAAATTCGGCTGCGGGCCGAGCATGAGGTCAGCCGGGGAAAAGCGGCGATTCTGAAAGCCTATCTGACCCGAAACGTGGTAGAAATGAAAGCCGAAAACGCTCATCCATATGAGGAGGTCTTGCAAGTGGAACTGAATGAAAATACCACCTATCTGCCTTACCGGCTGGGGCGGCTGTTCGCAGTGTTGGAAGCGCTGCAGCAAAGGGCCAATCCCGGTATCAATGCAACGATCAAGGATCGCTATTTCAATTCGGCCTGTGCTACGCCCGCCGTGGTATTCCCGGCGCTGATCCGGCTGGCTCAGAACCATCTGAACAAGCTGGATGGGGGCGTCAAGGTCTATTACGACAAGCTGATTACCGGCCTGTTCAACACGATGGACGAGTCCTATCCCACCCGGCTCAGCCTACAGGATCAGGGAATCTTCCAGATCGGTTACTATCACCAGAAGCAGAAGTTCTTCACCAAGAAGGAGGAGCAGGAAAATGTCTGAGATCATTCGCAATCGGTATGACTTTGTGGTTCTGTTCGATGTGGAAAACGGCAATCCCAACGGGGACCCCGACGCGGGCAATATGCCCCGTACCGACCCGGAAACCGGCTGCGGGCTGGTGACGGACGTGTGCCTGAAGCGCAAGATCCGCAACTATGTGGAAATGGTGAAAGAGGACGACCCGCATTTCGGCATCTACATCAAGGAAAGCATTCCCTTGAACCGCAGCGACCGGGAAGGATTGGCCGCCTGCGGCTACCCGGACATCAAGGACGCGGAACTGAAGGACTTGAAGAAAAAGGATAAGGACATCGACGAAAAGCTGTTGAAGTATATGTGCGGCCGTTATTATGACATCCGCGCCTTCGGCGCGGTGATGACCACCTTCGTTAAGGGCGCGCTGAACTGCGGACAGGTGCGGGGCCCTGTGCAGCTGGGCTTTGCCCGCAGCGTGGACCCCATCGTGCCCCAGGAGGTGACCATCACCCGCGTCTCCATCACCACGGAAGAGGATGCGGCCAAGAAGGGCACGGAAATGGGCCGTAAGCACATCGTTCCCTACGGCCTGTATCGGGCGGAGGGCTTTGTGTCCGCCAATCTGGCCCGCAAGACCACCGGCTTTACGGAAGAAGACCTGGCCCTGCTGTGGAAAGCCGTTCTGAACATGTTTGAGAACGATCATTCCGCCGCCCGGGGCAAGATGGCCGTTCGGAAGCTGATCGTTTTCCGGCACGACAGCGAGCTGGGCGAAGCCCCCGCGTGGAAGCTGTTCAAGCTGGTGAAGGTGCACCGCAAGGAAGGCGTTACCGCGCCCCGCAGCATCGACGACTATACCATCGAGGTGCAGGAGAATGCGCTCCCGCAGGGCGTGACCTGTGAACAGATGGGGTAATCCCCCCAAACCGGGAGGCAAACGAAGCCACCCTTTCCGCTTTGCAGCATTTCGCCTTCTGCCGCCGCCAATGGGGATTGATCTTTTTGGAGCGGCAGTGGGCGGAGAATGCCCGCACGGCGGAGGGGCATGTCTTCCATGAGACCGCTCATCACGGCCCGGAAAGCGAAGCGAGGGGCGACCTGCTGATCCTGCGGGGACTGCGGGTCGCCTCCCCGTCTCTGCGCCTTGGGGGTATTTGCGATGTGGTGGAGTTTCACCGCTCCCCGTCGGGCGTATCGCTGGCGGGCCGGGAGGGGCTGTGGCTGCCCTATCCTGTAGAGTACAAAAAGGGCTCCGATCAAACAAAGGAATCGGATGAGGTGCAGCTCTGCGGACAGGCGCTCTGTCTGGAAGAGATGCTGTGCTGTCAAATTCCAGAAGGAAGCCTTTTCTATGGCGAGACCCGCCGCAGAACCAGAGTGGCTTTTGACGGGACGCTCAGGCAGCGAACGCTTGATCTGCTTCACGAGCTGCTGGGGTACATGGATCGCGGCTACACGCCCGGCGCAAAGCTTCACAAGGGCTGCAACGCCTGTTCCCTGCGGGATATTTGCCTGCCGAAGCTGAGCCGCGCTCCGTCCGTTGCCGATTACGTTCATGCCAGAGCAGGGGAGGAAGAACCATGCGAAAACTCCTGAATACGCTGTTCGTCACGTCGGAGGAAGCATACCTTGCGTTGGAAACGGAAAACGTGGCGGTATACATCGGCGAGGAAAAGAAAGCACAGTATCCCCTGCTGGTGCTGGAAAGCATCATCAGCTTTTCCTATAAGGGAGCCAGCCCGGCCCTGATGGGGGCCTGCGCCCGCAATGGGATTCAGCTGGTTTTTCTGACCCCGCGCGGGCGCTTTCTGGCCCGCGTCTGCGGACAGGAGCAGGGAAACGTCCTTCTGCGCAAGGAACAGTATCGCCTGTCGGACAAGCTGGAAAAGAGCTGCCATATTGCTCGAAATTTCATTTTCGGCAAGGTCTACAATCAACGCTGGGTGCTGGAACGAACCCTTCGGGATCATCGGATGCGGGTAGATGCAGCTAAACTGGAAAGCGCTTCGCAGGCGCTGGCCGGTCTGCTGCCTGCCATTGAAACGCAGACAGACCTGGACGCCCTACGCGGCTTGGAAGGGGAGGCTTCCGTCCGGTACTTCCACGTTTTTGACGAAATGGTTCTCAACCAAAAAGCGGATTTTCTCTTTGATGGTAGGAACCGCCGTCCGCCCACCGACAACATGAACGCACTGCTTTCCTTTGCTTATGTGCTGCTTTCCAACGACTGCGCTTCGGCGCTGGAAAGCGTAGGCTTGGACTCCTACGTGGGTTTTATGCACCGGGATCGGCCCGGCCGTACCTCGCTGGCGCTGGATCTGATGGAAGAACTTCGCGCTCCCATGGCGGACCGCCTGTGTATTACGCTGGTCAACAACCGTGTACTGCAGGACAAACACTTCGAGCGTCAGGAAAGCGGCGCTGTTTTTCTGGGCGAGGACGGTCGAAAGCTCTTCCTTTCCGCGTGGCAAAACAAAAAGAAAGAAGAGATCACGCACCCCTATTTGAAAGAAAAAATGGCTTGGGGGCTGGTTCCCTATGTGCAGTCGCTGCTGCTGGCCCGCTGTCTGCGCGGCGATCTGGACGGCTATCCGCCCTTTTTGTGGAAGTAAGGAGGAAAGCAGATGCTGGTGCTCATTACCTACGATGTATCCACGACCGATTCGGCAGGCAAGCGCCGTCTGCGGCAGGTGGCGAAAAAGTGCGTCGCCCACGGCCAACGAGTCCAAAATTCCGTCTTCGAGTGCAATCTGGACGCGGCTCAATACAAGCTGCTTCAGGCTCAACTCCGCCAGCTGATCGACCCGGCTCAGGACAGCCTTCGCTTCTACAATCTGGGCAATCACTACGAAAACAGAGTGGAGCACATAGGCGCAAAAGCCTCCTACGACGCGGAAGACGTGCTGATGATCTGACCCTCCCATCGGTGCGAAGCGGAAGCTCCCAGCACATCCCTGCCGCTTCGCACCGAAAAAATTTTGTTTCTTACCCCAAAAATCAATTCTGGACGGCAGGAAAAAGCAGACTGCTGTCGAAAATGAGACTATGTTGTACAGATGCAACAACTTTTCGTGCAGAAAGGTTGTATGCGTTTGCTGTCTCTCCCCGTGTGGGGAGAGTGGATTGAAATGTAACTGTCCCCGTCGAAAACATAGTCATAGGCCGTCTCTCCCCGTGTGGGGAGAGTGGATTGAAATTCACTTGCTGCCGCGTGGTTATTGCACCGCGCAGCTGTCTCTCCCCGTGTGGGGAGAGTGGATTGAAATCGACCAATTGCGAGCGCCGTTGAGTAGAGCGGGTCTCTCCCCGTGTGGGGAGAGTGGATTGAAATGTCCTTGAACGGGGCGCTGAATATGCCGATGCCGCCCGTCTCTCCCCGTGTGGGGAGAGTGGATTGAAATCTGCGCTTGCGGGATAGATTTGCGGGGCGGTCATCGTCTCTCCCCGTGTGGGGAGAGTGGATTGAAATGTGACCAAAGGAGGGGAAAGACATGGATTGCACGGGTCTCTCCCCGTGTGGGGAGAGTGGATTGAAATCCAAAACAAGAGAAGACAGCGAGTGCCATATCTCGTCTCTCCCCGTGTGGGGAGAGTGGATTGAAATTTGCCGTGTGGCCGTTGCGCCGCGCGGCTGAACGTCTCTCCCCGTGTGGGGAGAGTGGATTGAAATGCCGCAAGGGCGGAGATGAGACTTTCCGCCTGGGTCTCTCCCCGTGTGGGGAGAGTGGATTGAAATAGTCAGCGCGGCGTGGATGCTAGCGTCTGCGCCGGTCTCTCCCCGTGTGGGGAGAGTGGATTGAAATGCGGCAGACTCCAGCAGGGACAGACCCCGCAGAGCGTCTCTCCCCGTGTGGGGAGAGTGGATTGAAATGCCGGTGTATTGCCTTTGGCCGTTGACCAGGCGGGTCTCTCCCCGTGTGGGGAGAGTGGATTGAAATCTCTTGCTCCGGCGTGCCCGCGTGCATGCCGTTGTCTCTCCCCGTGTGGGGAGAGGGGATTGAAATTTTCGCGGCCCGCCGTCCCGATGTATATGCCGCCGGTCTCTCCCCGTGTGGGGAGAGTGGATTGAAATCGTTATTAGCGGCGGCATCCAGCAGGGAGAGACCGTCTCTCCCCGTGTGGGGAGAGTGGATTGAAATGAAATTTTTGGCCCTTCTGGGCCGTTATACCATCGTCTCTCCCCGTGTGGGGAGAGTGGATTGAAATTTATAGATATTATAAGTATATATAAGATATGGGCGTCTCTCCCCGTGTGGGGAGAGTGGATTGAAATCGCCACGCTGGTGGGGCGCATCAACGAGCTGGAGGGGTCTCTCCCCGTGTGGGGAGAGTGGATTGAAATGTGTCCATGCTGCTGCTTGCCAACGGCATGACGGGTCTCTCCCCGTGTGGGGAGAGTGGATTGAAATTGCCGGAGCCTGGCCTTGTAGACGGCGCTGTCGGTCTCTCCCCGTGTGGGGAGAGTGGATTGAAATCCTGTTGGGGATGTTTACTTGTCTATCAGGTCGAGGTCTCTCCCCGTGTGGGGAGAGTGGATTGAAATATACAACGAGAAAACGTCGAGCCTACAGGATGCGGGTCTCTCCCCGTGTGGGGAGAGTGGATTGAAATGTGGTCGGCGGGATCGTCGGCTTTGTGGTGGCCGGTCTCTCCCCGTGTGGGGAGAGTGGATTGAAATCCGTTCCAACCAGCAGACGGCCCTCATGCAGCAGTCTCTCCCCGTGTGGGGAGAGTGGATTGAAATTCGATCTGTGCGGCGCTGGGCATTCCGCTGGATCGTCTCTCCCCGTGTGGGGAGAGTGGATTGAAATCTACGCGGACATGGCCGCCGACTTCATCCGCGACGCGTCTCTCCCCGTGTGGGGAGAGTGGATTGAAATCCCTGTCCGCTGTCCAGAAATGGGAATCCGGCCAGGTCTCTCCCCGTGTGGGGAGAGTGGATTGAAATGTGCTCAACAGATAGTTGATCGTGGCCTTGGTGCGGTCTCTCCCCGTGTGGGGAGAGTGGATTGAAATTTATAATGACATCGTAAAGCTCGACCCCATATCTAGTCTCTCCCCGTGTGGGGAGAGTGGATTGAAATTTTGGGGGCGGTGCTTCGCCCGCGAATGTTTATATGTCTCTCCCCGTGTGGGGAGAGTGGATTGAAATCAGGGAGCCGACCGGTATCTGGAACTGTTCTGCCAAAGTCTCTCCCCGTGTGGGGAGAGTGGATTGAAATGGGAACGCATGGAACAGGTGGAAAAGGAACTTCGTCTCTCCCCGTGTGGGGAGAGTGGATTGAAATAAAGCTGCTGTAACTGAAATGAAAGCCGTTGATGGTCTCTCCCCGTGTGGGGAGAGTGGATTGAAATTCCTCTTTTTGCGCCTTTTGCAAAAGCCCAAGCTGAGTCTCTCCCCGTGTGGGGAGAGTGGATTGAAATGCGCCACTTCCTCAAAGAAAGCACTGCTGGCGTTCGTACGTCTCTCCCCGTGTGGGGAGAGTGGATTGAAATGGCAGTCATCACAAGCGGCTGTGTAGAGGGCAAGTCTCTCCCCGTGTGGGGAGAGTGGATTGAAATTGTTTATTACATTATTGAACAGTTCTTTATCATGTCTCTCCCCGTGTGGGGAGAGTGGATTGAAATTGCCAGTCGCTTCCCAGATTCTTTCCCGTCGTGGGGGTCTCTCCCCGTGTGGGGAGAGTGGATTGAAATTGTCTGGACGGAGGTCAGGCAACGTATATCGCCAGTCTCTCCCCGTGTGGGGAGAGTGGATTGAAATCCTATGAAGGTGACGGAACCGGGAAAGAAATTATCGTCTCTCCCCGTGTGGGGAGAGTGGATTGAAATTGCCGGGGCGGCGTGGAATGATCGGCGGATTATGTCTCTCCCCGTGTGGGGAGAGTGGATTGAAATTGAAAATTGTTCAGGGGCAGGCGGAGGTTGAGCTTCGTCTCTCCCCGTGTGGGGAGAGTGGATTGAAATCGGCACCATGCCGGAGATGGAAAAAGTCCCCTACGTCTCTCCCCGTGTGGGGAGAGTGGATTGAAATACTGATGCAGACAGTGAACGGATTATCGGCTCTGTCTCTCCCCGTGTGGGGAGAGTGGATTGAAATTACAGATGCTGTGAACGAAATGAAGGCCGTCGATGCGTCTCTCCCCGTGTGGGGAGAGTGGATTGAAATGGGAACTTGGGTCGATCTGGACGGGAACG
>OLQL01001509.1_pt1 | contig 19010 bp, 16 predicted proteins | sample 1672971 | NCBI WGS metagenome assembly OLQL01 (sample SAMEA3136742, study PRJEB25190) | human gut metagenome | biome: human gut; feature: human-associated habitat; material: faeces | place: Austria | collected 2013
CTTGTGGTGACAGATGACCAGTAGCTATCTGCATTTTCCGGAGTTTGATCCGGTCATTTTCTCAATAGGACCCGTGGCGCTTCACTGGTACGGCCTGATGTATCTGGTGGGTTTCATTTTTGCAATGTGGCTGGCAACACGTCGGGCGAATCGTCCGGGCAGCGGCTGGACCAAAAATGAAGTTGAAAACTTACTCTATGCGGGCTTCCTCGGCGTCTTCCTCGGTGGACGTATTGGTTATGTTCTGTTCTACAATTTCCCGCAGTTTATGGCCGATCCGCTGTATCTGTTCCGTGTCTGGGACGGCGGCATGTCCTTCCACGGCGGCCTGATTGGCGTTATCGTGGTGATGATTATCTTCGCCCGCCGTACTAAACGTTCCTTCTTCCAGGTTTCTGATTTTATCGCCCCACTCATTCCGTTTGGTCTTGGTGCCGGGCGTCTGGGCAACTTTATTAACGGTGAATTGTGGGGCCGCGTTGACCCGAACTTCCCGTTTGCCATGCTGTTCCCTGGCTCCCGTACAGAAGATATTTTGCTGCTGCAAACCAACCCGCAGTGGCAATCCATTTTCGACACTTACGGTGTGCTGCCGCGCCACCCATCACAGCTTTACGAGCTGCTGCTGGAAGGTGTGGTGCTGTTTATTATCCTCAACCTGTATATTCGTAAACCGCGCCCAATGGGAGCAGTCTCAGGCTTGTTCCTGATTGGTTACGGCGCGTTTCGCATCATTGTTGAGTTTTTCCGCCAGCCCGACGCGCAGTTTACCGGTGCCTGGGTGCAGTACATTAGCATGGGGCAAATTCTTTCCATCCCGATGATTGTCGCGGGTGTGATCATGATGGTCTGGGCATATCGTCGCAGCCCACAGCAACACGTTTCCTGAGGAACCATGAAACAGTATTTAGAACTGATGCAAAAAGTGCTCGACGAAGGCACACAGAAAAACGACCGTACCGGAACCGGAACGCTTTCCATTTTTGGTCATCAGATGCGTTTTAACCTTGATGACGGTTTCCCGTGTCTGACAACCAAAAAACTGCATCTGAAATCAATCATATACGAATTGCTTTGGTTTCTGCAAGGAGATACAAACGTGAAATACCTGCAGGAACATGGAGTACGTATTTGGAACGAATGGGCGGACGAAAACGGTGATTTGGGTCATGTCTACGGTTATCAATGGCGTTCATGGCCTGATTACAACGGCGGCTTCATCGACCAGATCAGCGAAGTAGTGGAGACACTCAAACACAATCCGGATTCACGCCGTATCATCGTTAGTGCGTGGAACGTAGCAGATTTGAACAATATGAATCTACCTCCCTGCCATGCATTCTTTCAGTTTTACGTAGCAGACGGGCGGTTGAGCCTGCAACTATATCAACGCAGTGCGGATATTTTTCTCGGAGTGCCTTTCAATATCGCCTCTTATGCACTATTACTCATGATGGTCGCACAAGTGACCGGGCTCGAAGCCGGAGATTTCGTCCACACACTCGGGGATGCCCATATTTACAACAACCATATCGAGCAAGTGCGGGAACAGCTTTCTCGCGAACCGAGAGACCTGCCTAAAATGAAACTGAACCCCGATGTAAAAAGCATCTTCGATTTCAAATACGAAGACTTTGAATTGACGGATTATAACCCTCACCCCCATATCGCAGGAAAAGTAGCCGTATAAGTATGAGTAAAATAGCATTAATCGCAGCCGTTGCCGAAAAAGGAGCCATTGGCCGGGACCAACAACTGTTATGCCACTTGCCCAACGACTTGAAACATTTCAAAACACTCACGTCGGGACATACCGTCGTCATGGGACGAAAGACTTTCGAATCATTACCCAACGGCGCTTTACCTAACCGCAAGAATATCGTCTTGACACATAACACGTCATTATCGTGGCCGAATGTAACTGTCGTCCATACGCTTGACGAAATACCGATACAAGACACGACAGAAGATGAAATTTTCATTCTGGGGGGAGCGACACTATACAACGAAACCATCAAAATAGCCGACACGCTGTATATCACACACATTCACCATACATTCGACGACGCCGACACATTCTTCCCGACCATAAACCCGTCGGAGTGGAAAATCGCAAATTCGCAAGAAATGCCGGCCGACGAAAAACACGCTTATCCTTATACGTTTGTAACCTATACCAGAAGACGGATAGAAAACCGGGAACCTTCCGACAAATAACTGGGTCAATCCCTGTCGATCTGCCTCACATTCCCGTCATTGTCGAATTCCAATTCTACGAGAGGAGCCGTGTTCAACTCCACTTCATATCCCCAATCGTAACGAGCCGCTTCGACAACTTCGGCAGTAGGATACTGTGTAGCGACATAAGTCAACAAATTACCCGGCAAAATATCTATTTGTAAAGCCGACGGTAACACCTGCAAGTTGCCATCTACCTTTTGCCACCCACCGTCCTTATAAAATTTCAATTCGAATCCGTTACTCAACCAAACTTTGTAACGGGGCTCTTCATTCTTCTTTTCGGCCTTAACTACCTTTACATCGGAAAAATAAGTACTAACAAATTGATGAACAGAATCAGGCAAGTATTGATAATCCACCCGTTCGTCCTCATCACAGGCACTCAATCCGGCAAGCCCTGCGAACAAAATAAAACTCCACAAAAACGTTTTCATAATCTCCCATTTTAATTTTTATCTTATAACAACATCGTTTGCCAATGGGTCGATTCCTTACAAAATTTAAATAGAATCATGTTACATATAAAATAAGCGAATCAGAATGTAACACTTTTGTAATACAAATCCAACATATTGCTATAAAAACCGGAAATCACAAAAATAATGTTAAATATAATCGTTTTTCTTGGGTATTTTGTTTGTATATAAAATTATATGCGTACATTTGCAATGTGTTTTTCATGGTATTAGAATTAAGGTTAACAAAGATTGGTTGTCGTGATGACAATCAATTTTTTCATTTTAAACTGTTCCGTTTTTCATCTATACTTACTCTCATATACTATCCAAGACACTCCATAAGAAATAAGCAGTGGTCTATCTTCTTCAAATGATTGTTGTATCTTTAAATTTTAGGTACATTTGTAACCAAAATCCAACCTTACTGCAATGAAAAAAGCATTATTATCCATCGCACTATCGGCATTTGTTTTTTCACTGATAGCGGGAACAGGACTTTCGGCCGATTCCCCGTTAACCGTATCGCAAGCTCTTGCCAAGAAGAATGACCGGAAATCCTATTATGTAAATGGATATATAGTCGGGGAATATAGAGACTACTCCAACAATAAACACTTCTACAACATCGCACCGCCCTTCGATGGAACCTCGGCCTACCTCATCGCCGACGACATCGATGAAATCGATTTAAGCAAGATGATGCCCGTACAAATCAAGGACTATGTCGATTCGTACAATTTAGATGAAAATCCACAATATTGGCGCAAGCAACTGACCATAAAAGGAACGTTAACCGATTACTTCACCCTGCCGGGAATTAAGAATCTCACAGATTGGATAGCACCCGGCGAAAATGTCACAGACGAAACGAAATACTGGAACTTCTATGAAACTTTTGAAACGAAAAAAGCCTATACTCCCAACAACACTTTAATGTACGGAGGAGGAATCTATGCCAGTGCCGAAACATGCCGATGGAAATTCGTAGGCGCTACATACGGAGACAGCTCCAACGATATGAAATGGGATAATGCAGCAGCCCACCTACGCCTTACCGAATCGACCTCCGGCGAACCCGGATACATCTACATGCTCGAAGATAAAAGCAACGGAATCGGGTACATACGCTTATGGGCTGCCCGATATAAAGATGATAAAGGTTCTGGGTCCTTCGGTGTATACATATCCGATGACAAAGGAAAAACTTGGGAACCCGTTCAAACCGGTATTCCAATCAAAAAAGAGTTGACCGAATACCAATTCAAAGTGATGCATCCGGGAGAACTACGAATAAAAATAGGCAAAACAGAGAACTCGACGACTGGAATAGACATTGATAATATCCACATCAGCGACTATTATACGACGTCGTCCGTTGAAAACATGTTGTCTCCGACAAATATACGAATATGGAGTTCGAAAGGTCATCTTTGTTTCGACACAAAAATACCCGAACAAATCGACATCTACCTGATAAATGGCACACTCGTTAAGACTGAACATATAATCGGGAGTGGCAACATAACCCTACCTGCCGGATTCTATATAGTCTCGATAAAAAACACCGCTACAAAAATTATCGTACAATAAATAAAAAGTAGTAGAAGCCATTAGTATATAACTTAATTGGTGCACTCCAAAAAGTCCTAAATATAATTCTCCTTATTTTAACCATCAATAGATAAAAGAGAAAGAGGGAATATTTTGAAAATGGGTAGAGCAGCCAGACGTCTTTCCATCTCTCTTTATCTCTACAATTTACCACAATAAAAAAGCCGTATCGAATGATACGGCTTTTTCTTATCAAAAATTTATATCGTTATTCCTCATTAAGAGTAATTCTCTTACAAGCAACAGCTGTAAGTTCTTTGTTGCTTGAATGAAGATACTGTTGAATAGTTTGCTTGGGATCTTTCACAAAAGCTTGTTCAAGTAAACAAACTTCTTGATAGAATTTGTTCAGACGACCCTGAGCAATCTTATCGAGCATTTCCTCTTTTTTACCCTCTTGACGAGCCTTATCTTTTGCGATTTCAAGTTCTTTTTCTACCACATCGGCCGGAACTTCATCACGAGAAACAGCGATAGGGCTCATAGCAGCAGCCTGCATAGCCACATCGTGAGCTACCTGATAATCGGTATCGGCGAGGTTAAAACCTACAATCGTAGCCAATTTATTCCCCGGGTGAATATAAGCGGTGGTATAAGGAGCCGAAATAGCTTCGTAGTAACCGAGCTCCATCTTTTCTCCGGTTTTACCGATTTCATCGACAATCAAGTTAGCGACGGGAGTACCATTGACAACCAAAGCCTTTACGGTTTCAAGATCGGTAGCTTTTGCCTCGATGGCAGCATCGAGAATAGATTTAGTCAAGGCTACGAAAGAATCGTTCTTAGCAACGAAATCCGTTTCGCACTTCAAAGCTACGATAGCAGCGAAATCGCCTTTGGCAGCAGCCAAAACGCAACCTTCCGAAGCTTCGCGGTCTTCGCGTTTAGCAGCGACAGCTTGACCTTTTTTACGAATAATTTCTTTTGCAGCTTCGATATCACCGTTAGTCTCGGTCAAAGCATTCTTACAATCCATCATGCCGGCTCCCGTAAGTTTACGTAGCTTGCTGATTTCAGCCATTGTAACAGCCATATACTTAATCTCCTATTTTTATAATTAGAAACGAACAAAGAGTGAAGTCAAAGAAAAGGCTCCACTCTTTGTCTTTGATTATTTTTTATTCTTCTACTTCTTTAACTTCGGCGGCAGGAGCTTCGTCCGTTATTTCGGCAACCTCTGCATCTTCGGCTTTCTTGCGAGAGATACGAGTTTTACGTTCTTTCTTAACAGGAGCATCCTCACCCTCGGCAGGAGCATCAACTTTTTCAGCCTTACGTTCTTCCAAACCTTCGGCAATAGCACCGCATACAGCATCGAGAACCACTTCGATGGATTTCGAAGCATCGTCATTAGCCGGAATAACGAAATCTACATCGTTCGGATTCGAGTTGGTATCTACCATAGCAAATACGGGAATACCCAAACGATTGGCCTCGCGCACGGCAATATGTTCTTTCAAAACATCGACAACGAACAAAGCGGAAGGCAGACGATTCAAATCGGCAATACTACCCAAAGTCTTTTCCAACTTGGCACGTTGGCGAGAGATTTGCAATTTTTCACGCTTAGACAAATTGTCAAACGTTCCGTCCTTTTCCATTTTATCGATGGTAGACATCTTCTTCACAGCCTTACGAATCGTAGGGAAGTTAGTCAACATACCACCCGGCCAACGCTCGATAACATATGGCATATTCACAGCAGAAGCCTTGTCGGCGACAACTTGTTTGGCTTGTTTCTTAGTAGCGACGAACAGAATTTTTTTACCCGATTTAGCGATTGATTTCAATGCAGCTGCGGCTTCGTCGATCTTTGCTACGGTTTTATACAAGTCGATAATGTGGATACCGTTACGCTCCATGAAAATATAAGGAGCCATAGCAGGATTCCATTTTCTTTTCAAGTGTCCGAAATGAACACCGGCTTCCAATAACTGGTCAAAATTAGTAATAGACATTTTTTCTTTGTTTAATTTGTTTACATTCTACTTACACAACCACAAGGTAGTTCCCTATGAAAAGAAAAGTCCTTGCGGTTTGGATACTAAACACAAATATATCCTCGGCCTCAGGCCGTCGCATATTAACGTTTACTGAACTGGAATCTCTTACGAGCTTTGGGACGTCCCGGTTTCTTACGTTCAACGGTACGCGGGTCACGAGTCATGAAGCCCTCCGATTTCAGAGCAGGTTTATCCTCGGGATTGATTTTTACCAATGCGCGGGCAATCGCTAAACGAAGAGCCTCGGCCTGTCCTTTGAAACCACCGCCATTCAGATTCACTTTAATATCATACTTTTCTGCAACGCCCAATTTTTCAAGCGGTTGCTTTACAATGTATTGAAGTATTGAAGAGGGGAAATAAACAGCCAACTCTCTTTTGTTTATCGTAACTACACCCGAACCTTCGCAAACAAATACTCGTGCTACTGCGGCTTTACGTCTGCCTAATGCATTAACTACTTCCATATTACTTATTTAAGGGTGTTAATATCTATTGTTTTAGGGGTTTGTGCAGCATGTGGATGCTCGCTTCCTCCATAAATATAAACGTTTCTCAACAATTGAGCGCCCAATTTATTTTTGGGGAGCATACCTTTCAGTACACGTTTGAATAATCTCGATTCTCCTTTTTTCATCAAATCGGCAGGAGATAATTCTCTTTGACCACCGGGATAACCTGTAAAGTTCAAATAAACCCGATCCGTCCATTTTTTCCCCGTTAATTGCACCTTATCGGCATTGATAATAATTACATTATCGCCACAATCCACATGAGGAGTATAGCACGGTTTGTATTTACCACGCAATATTTTAGCAACTTTTGCACACATACGACCCAAAACTTGATCGGTTGCATCAACCACAACCCATTCTTTTTTAACGGTCGCTTTGTTTGCAGAAATGGTCTTATAACTTAAAGTATCCACTGCTTATTCTTTTAATTATTAAATACTTAACATACACATAGCATTCATGCTTCCGGCCAAAGAAGGCATGGCTACTATTCAAATTTTCTCAAATTTGGGTAATAATCGGACTGCAAAGGTACGTTTTTTATTTGAAAAACAAAAGATTTCGATTTTTCTTTTACAGATTTAAACAAAAAAACCGGCCCGGAAAACCGGGCCGATCTATTATCAGGAAGTATTTATTTCACCAGAACTTTCGTTGTTCTATTCCCAACTTTCACAATATAGAATCCGGGTAATAGATCATATTGGTTCTCTCCTACCCCGACAGAATCTTCTAATACCGACATTCCCGAAATAGAATAAATCTCTATCTTAGAAGGAACCTCGGCTTGCACATACAACTTTCCATCTATGGCATAAACCTTAGCACCAGATACAGAGAGTGAATTTACCCCCGAAGGGATATATTCCACGATCTGCCGGTCCGAAAATTCCGATTCGACCAAATCATCGCCCAGCAAACGATAGGCCGATACCTCATAACCGTATTTATACTGTCCGCATTGCAATCCGGTAAAGGAGTACGAAGTAGTTTCGGAGTCCCTCACAATAACACTGTTTTCCAATCTGGACACCTGAGCACCCGCTTTCAACTTTTGTTTAACGACAATATTATCGATAAAGAAAAGAGCACCGCCATCGGTAGCGAAACGGAGGCAATCTTTTTCAATACCGTTTTTCATTTCCACCGTAAATGTTTTAGACTCCGATTTCTCGAAAGTCAGTGTTTTAGTATCGTTTTCAGAGTAGATATATAAATCGGTCCAACCGCTCGAAACCTTTGCCCATGCTGTCACTGTCACTTCGAATACGGTATCGTTATTCAGCACCAGTTCGGGCGTTTGAAGAGTCGCCTGCCAACCATACCCTCCAAGCATACCGTTTGCCAAACGAAGTCCGCCGCTAAATAACCAATTGGGCAATAAAGTATAATCATCTAGAATCACAAGAGAACTCGACTCAAACTCGTCTGGATTTTCTGGTGTAGCCGAAGTCGTTACTTTCGAAAAATCTTCTTCCAAAACAACATATTCTTCGTCTTCTCTCGCCGTATAAACACTATAATTATTCACTCTATACCCCTCGGCCTTAGGTGTTTTTTCCCAATGAGCCGTGTATGACGATTCTGTTACATCGGTTGCGGCAGCCACAACAGGAGCGACCAATCCTATTACAGCGATTTCGTCAGATGGTTCGGACTGCACTCCATTTTCCGAAGAAGCCTTTACATAATAATAGTAATCCAAATTCTCGTCTAAGCCTTCCACATTATAAGACGTCACACTCCCTACATTCTTATCTTCGAAAACATATACATTTTCTCTGACAGGCATACAACTGTAAGAAATATCATCGATAGCGACACGTCCGTTATTCTTCTGTTCGAACCATATCTTTACCCGATAACAATCGGACGGTAGAGAAGAGGTAAGATCGATATAGCGCCCCGTTTGAAGCGAAGAAGCAAAAGAATAACCCAAGTCCTTCCACTCTACTCCATTAAAATATTCAGCATGAATTTTTGAGCTATTTCCAGAAAGCATAGTTTTACCCCAAAACGAAAAGCTATCCAAAGGATCATCTTCCAACGGAGTTACGATAGAGTCTCCCGTAGCATCAAATGCCAATGCAACCGAAGCAGAATTGTAATTGCCTTCATCTGTATACACATGACGAGTCCCATGAGTAACGACATCGACAACCCAACCTTCGGGGTATTGAGGATTATCAGAGCTAATCAACGAGTCGGTACAATTAACGGTATCGAAAGTCTCCTTCACTATTTTCGGGGCCTTCCCATCAGGGAATCGTTTACTATACACGCTCAATAAATAGTCTTTGGCTCGCTCGCTGCTTTCCCAATGAGCCGTAAACCCCTCCCGAGTGAGATCAGTCGCTTCCAACGATTTAGGCGTAGGAATAATTTCTTTTATCCGAACAATCTTTATATCATCAATTAAAACTTTGTCTTCATCACCAGCAGAAAACTGAATAAAACAACGGTCAAAAGTACCTTTTTTAAACTCTCCCGTATAGGTTTGCCAGTCAGTGGTAAGTGTATGTGCATAAGAATCGATAGTGTTATAACCTTCACCCATCACTACATTTATTTTCGATTGATCCCCCTCTTGCAGACGAGCTCGAAAAGAATAAGTAATCACCCCCGAATAATCCCCCTTAGGAGTATTCAAATAACCACCTTCATAGAAATAATAATTATATACAGGAGCTATCGCACAAATTCCCCCAGCTTGAAAAATACCCATACCAGACCAGCCCGCTTGTTGGGTATATTGGGCATCGATTGCGCCAGTACTTTCATCTGCCAAATCCTGTTCCGTAGGAGCTGTTTCAGCCCCCTCGACAAATTTGGAAAAATCCTCGTTAATCAATACGACCGGCGTCGATTCCGAAACAACGATCGCCGACACATTCACAGTTAATAAAACTACGAATAAAATACAAAGTAAACCTCTTTTCATAAACTAAAATTTATAGTGAATTTTGGATTTTTCAAAAAACAAATCGAAGAGCACGGATATAACCCAAAGCTCATCTACACTAAAACGAGAGGTTACAAATGTAAATATTATAAATAATAAACAAAATACAACATATCCATTTTCAAAAAATCTATATATTAGATATTATCAAAGGATTATGAACCGAAAATCAGGGGTATGGAGTGGCGTCGGGGACGACGGGGCGAGCTCTCAGGGACGGGAGTTTCTGAGGGGTAGGGTTTAATCCGCTAACGATGAAGTGAAACGCCTCCGGTTAGGTTGAACTTCTCCGACTTTTGGATAGGACCGGGGGTAGTTGCGAGTCCTATATACAAAAAGAGAGAAAGCCGAAGGGGTTCTCCCTCTCCGGCTCTCTCTTCTATAAGTTGGCGGCTACCTACTCTCCCACTTGCGCAGTACCATCGGCGTGGCGGGGCTTAACTTCTCTGTTCGGAATGGGTAGAGGTGGATCCCCCGCGCTGTAACCGCCTGAATGTCGCGATCCTTGACGAAAAAAAAGAGTCTCTCGCAATCTCTGCCTCCCTTATCTACCCTCGACCTCTCGCGCTTCCGAAAGTTTCGGGCTATTAGTACCGCTCGGCTGTGACATTGCTGCCTGTACACCTGCGGCCTATCTACGTCATCGTCTTTGACGTCCCTATATGGAAATCTTATCTTGGAGTGGGCTTCGCACTTAGATGCTTTCAGCGCTTATCCCTTCCAGACTTAGCTACTCGGCTGTGCTCCTGGCGGAACAACCGATGCACCAGGGGTCTGTCCAACACGGTCCTCTCGTACTAGTGTCGGATCTCCGCAAATTTCCTGCGCCCACAACAGATAGAGACCGAACTGTCTCACGACGTTCTGAACCCAGCTCGCGTGCCACTTTAATGGGCGAACAGCCCAACCCTTGGGACCTTCTCCAGCCCCAGGATGTGACGAGCCGACATCGAGGTGCCAAACCCCTCCGTCGATATGAGCTCTTGGGAGGGATCAGCCTGTTATCCCCGGAGTACCTTTTATCCTTTGAGCGATGGCCCTTCCATACGGAACCACCGGATCACTATGCTCTAGTTTCCTACCTGATCGACTTGTGGGTCTCTCAGTCAAGCACCCTTGTGCCATTACACTCTCCGACCGGTTACCAATCGGTCTGAGGGTACCTTTAGAAGCCTCCGTTACGCTTTTGGAGGCGACCACCCCAGTCAAACTACCCACCAAACAGTGTCCTCGCTCCTGCGAGTTAGCGCTCAAACATTCGAAGGTCCGTATTTCAACAGCGGCTCCTCGACGACTGGCGTCGCCGACTCGTAGCCTCCGGACTATCCTACACATCAAATGCCCAAACGCAATGCTAAGTTGCAGTAAAGGTTCACGGGGTCTTTTCGTCCCGTTGCGGGTAATCGGCATCTTCACCGATACTACAATTTCACCGAAGTCACGGTTGAGACAGTGTCCAGATCATTACACCATTCGTGCAGGTCGGAACTTACCCGACAAGGAATTTCGCTACCTTAGGACCGTTATAGTTACGGCCGCCGTTTACCGGGGCTTCAATTCAAGCCTTCTCTTGCGATTAGCTCTCCTCTTAACCTTCCGGCACCGGGCAGGTGTCAGGCTGTATACTTCATCTTGAAATTTCGCACAGCCCTGTGTTTTTGTTAAACAGTTGCCTGGACCTATTCTCTGCGCCCCATCTTACTGGGGACCCTTTTTCCCGAGGTTACAGGGTCAATTTGCCTAGTTCCTTAACCGTGAGTCTTTCGAGCGCCTTGGTATATTCTACCCGACTACGTGTGTCCGTTTGGGGTACGGGTGGATATAGAATATGCTTAGCGGATTTTCTTGGGAGCCTGATTACCACCGCTATTCGATTGCCCGGGGGCTCTCGATACTGTCAGTTTCGGCACGCCAGGCGGATTTGCCTACCCGGCGTTTACCTACTTCCTTTAACCTGCGCTTCCGTCGGCAGGCGGGTGTGTCACTTCTCCGTCTCCACATCGCTCCTATATCCAGTAACGGAATCTTTACCGTTTCTTCCATCGGCTACGCCGTTCGGCTGCGCCTTAGGGCCCGACTTACCCTGATCCGATTAGCGTTGATCAGGAATCCTTAGTCTTATGGCGAGGGGGTTTCACGCCCCCTTTATCGTTACTTATACCTACATTTGCTTTTCCGAAAGCTCCAGTCGTCCTCGAGGACGGCCTTCGTCGCCGCCGGAATGCTCCCCTACCATGTCTTACGACATCCACAGCTTCGGTAAAGGGCTTATGCCCGATTATTATCCATGCAAAACTCCTCGACTAGTGAGCTGTTACGCACTCTTTAAATGAATGGCTGCTTCCAAGCCAACATCCTAGCTGTCTTTGCAGTTTTACTTCGTTTATTCAACTTAGCCCTTATTTCGGGACCTTAGCTGGTGGTCTGAGTTGTTCCTCTTTCGGACATGGACCTTAGCACCCATGCCCTCACTCCCAAAGATCAAGTGATAGTATTCGGAGTTTGTCAAGACTTGATAGGCGGTGAAGCCCTCGCATCTTATCAGTCGCTCTACCTCTATCACTTTACTTCGAGGCTGCACCTAAATGCATTTCGGGGAGTACGAGCTATCTCCAAGTTTGATTGGCCTTTCACTCCTACCCTCAGTTCATCCGTAAGCTTTTCAACGCTTATCGGTGCGGTCCTCCAGTTGGTGTTACCCAACCTTCAACCTGACCAAGGGTAGATCACTTGGTTTCGCGTCTACTCCCGCTGACTGTACGCCTTGTTCGGACTTGCTTTCGCTTCGGCTGCGCGACTGAATCGCTTAACCTTGCCAGCGAGAGTAACTCGTAGGTTCATTATGCAAAAGGCACGCCGTCACATTTTAACATGCTCCGACCGCTTGTAGGCGCATGGTTTCAGGGTCTGTTTCACTCCTCTGTTCGAGGTTCTTTTCACCTTTCCTTCACAGTACTGGTTCGCTATCGGTCTCTCGGGAGTATTTAGCCTTACGGGATGGGCCCCGCTGATTCGCCCCGGATTTCTCGTGTCCTGGGTTACTCAGGTGTCCACTGGGCTTCTGTCGGTTTTCGCGTACTGGGCTGTCACCGTCTTTGGCTACGATTTCCATCGTATTCTGCTAACTTATTTCTTGCCGTATCGTGGATCCTTCTACCCCACTCGTGCCGTAACACGAGTGGTTTGGGCTGTTCCGCGTTCGCTCGCCACTACTGGCGGAATCATTGTTATTTTCTTTTCCTGCGGGTACTTAGATGTTTCAGTTCCCCGCGTTGGCTTACCGCTTGGCGGTATGACCATTGCTGGCCGGGTTGCCCCATTCGGATATTTACGGGTCTAGGGCTATTTGCGCCTTACCGTAACTTTTCGCAGCTTATCACGTCCTTCTTCGCCTCCGAGAGCCTAGGCATCCTCCATGCGCCCTTGTTTACTTTCTTCCGCGTCTTCCGGCTCTCTTTGGAGCCGGCGACGTTAGGGGTTGATATGGGTTTGCTTTGCTCGTTTACTCTTCTTTTTCCATCATGTCAAGGATCTTTCGTGGAGAATAACGGATTCGAACCGTTGACCCCCTGCTTGCAAAGCAGGTGCTCTAGCCAGCTGAGCTAATCCCCCCTTTTACTACCTGACCTCCGGCCTGGTAGTCCCAGGCAGATTTGAACTGCCGACCTCTACATTATCAGTGTAGCGCTCTAACCTACTGAGCTATAGGACTATTCTTCAAATCGTGCCTGCGGCGGGTTGTTTTCCTTCTTTTTATATTGAATGAAGCGTGTAGTACCAAGAGAGAGCTTGGTCTTTTCCAGTCTTGTTCCAGGTTTTGCTTCTCCAGAAAGGAGGTGTTCCAGCCGCACCTTCCGGTACGGCTACCTTGTTACGACTTAGCCCCAGTCACCAGTTTTACCCTAGGGCGCTCCTCGCGGTTACGCACTTCAGGTACCCCCGGCTCCCATGGCTTGACGGGCGGTGTGTACAAGGCCCGGGAACGTATTCACCGCGCCATGGCTGATGCGCGATTACTAGCGAATCCAGCTTCATGGAGTCGGGTTGCAGACTCCAATCCGAACTGAGACAGGTTTTCGGGATTCGCGCGTCATTGCTGACTGGCTGCCTTCTGTACCTGCCATTGTAACACGTGTGTCGCCCCGGACGTAAGGGCCGTGCTGATTTGACGTCATCCCCACCTTCCTCGCGGCTTGCGCCGGCAGTCTCGACAGAGTCCTCGGCTTGACCCGTTAGTAACTGTCGATAGGGGTTGCGCTCGTTATGGCACTTAAGCCGACACCTCACGGCACGAGCTGACGACAACCATGCAGCACCTTCACAAATGCCTTGCGGCGTATGGGTTTCCCCATAATTCATTTGCAATTTAAGCCCGGGTAAGGTTCCTCGCGTATCATCGAATTAAACCACATGTTCCTCCGCTTGTGCGGGCCCCCGTCAATTCCTTTGAGTTTCACCGTTGCCGGCGTACTCCCCAGGTGGAATACTTAACGCTTTCGCTGTACCGCTTACATTGTATCGCAAACAGTTAGTATTCATCGTTTACTGCGTGGACTACCAGGGTATCTAATCCTGTTCGATACCCACGCTTTCGTGCCTCAGCGTCTGTTTCACCCTAGCAGGCTGCCTTCGCAATCGGGGTTCTGCGTGATATCTATGCATTTCACCGCTACACCACGCATTCCGCCTGCCTCTTGTGTACTCTAGCTCGCCAGTTTCAACGGCACACTCCGGGTTGAGCCCGGAAATTTCACCGCTGACTTGGCGTGCCGCCTACGCACCCTTTAAACCCAATAAATCCGGATAACGCTTGCATCCTCCGTATTACCGCGGCTGCTGGCACGGAGTTAGCCGATGCTTTTTCTTCGGATACTTGCAATACACTACACGTAGCGTACTTTACTCTCCGACAAAAGAGGTTTACAACCCGTAGGGCCGTCTTCCCTCACGCGACTTGGCTGGTTCAGTCTGCCGACCATTGACCAATATTCCTCACTGCTGCCTCCCGTAGGAGTTTGGACCGTGTCTCAGTTCCAATGTGGGGGACCTTCCTCTCAGAACCCCTATCCATCGTCGCTTTGGTGGGCCGTTACCCCGCCAACTGGCTAATGGAGCGCATGCTCGTCTGTAACCAAAATTGCTCTCTTTAATGGGCTCTCCATGCGGAGCGCCCATATTATGGGGTATTAGTCCGGATTTCTCCGGGTTATCCCCCTGTTACAGGTGGATTGCATACGTGTTACTCACCCGTGCGCCGGTCGCCGACAAAGGTATTGCTACCTCTTCGCTGCCCCTCGACTTGCATGTGTTAGGCCTGTCGCTAGCGTTCATCCTGAGCCAGGATCAAACTCTTCGTTGTATCTTCTTTATTCTTTATTATACCTTCGAAGCGTTACCTGACCGAATTGACTTCTTTCTCTCTTATTTTACTGTACTACACTTGCTTCTTCAATTCCTTCAATGAACTTCTCTCTCCAACGGCGGCCCCGTGGCCTCCCCGTTTTGCGAAAGTGCTGCAAAGATACTGCCTTTCTCTATTACATTCCAAATTTTTCTCAATGTTTTTTTTGAATTATTTTTCTATGAAATGAAAACTTTTTCTTTTTCAGATTGTTATAACTAAAATATTTTTACCTCTGCATAAAGCGATCAAAGTAATTTGAAACGCAAACGCAATATCCCGTCTTTAAAATCATAACTAATAATCTTAAATACGCCTATTTCAAATGTATTCTCAACATGACGACCAATGCAAAGACATTCATCGTAATCTCCCACTTTAACAACCCGAACCGTTTCCGAAGCATTATCGGGCAATCGTCTCAAATCAAAACGTCCCAGCGCTTCTTCTTGTGTAATATATTCTGTCGTAATCGGTAAACCACTTTGTATAATTCGGTTGACCTGCTGTTCTATTTGATTTATTTCAGATTCTTCCGGTTCACGTTGGAATCGGAAATCAAGCTTACTCTTTTTTCTTTCTATATGAGCCGATACCGCACGACCACAACCAAAAAGGCGAATCATCGTTTGGTTAAGAATATGCTCCGTCGTGTGCATGGGCGGATATTCTTCTTTATTATGCTCATTTAATTGGGGAATATCTTTCATACCATATATCTTTAAAGTCAAATATTTTTACCTGACCAAGAGATTATTTCCGAATCTAAAATACTATATACATTCGTATCGACATATTCGCCAGAGAACATCAATTCTCCGTCTCGTTCCGTCCCTTCCAACCGAAATCCCAATCGCCGAGGGATAGCATTACTCGAATAATTTTTTACGGCACACCGAATTTGAATGCGATGCATCAAACGTGCTTCCACAGCCCATCGACAGAGTGTCCGAACACTTCGGGTCATTATTCCTTGTCGCTGATATTCGGGCAATAGCCAATAACCGATTTCGGTACGATGATTGACAAAATCGGAATTCACAAACCCGACCAATCCACAAAACTCTCCTCGACATTCTATCACAAAAGTAAAATTTCTTTCTTCCTCCGGGAAAGACAATACTTGCGATAAGAAGTCCATTTCATCTTGTTCCGAAAGATTAGCAATAAAAGGCAACCACGTTTTCAGATAATCCCTATGATCGGCAATGGCTCGATAAATCATAGGGGCATCGTTCAACGTAACCTCCCTTAATCGGATACCTGTCTTTACATCAATGTCGAATTGTAACATTATTTCAATAAAAAATCATATCGGAAAGAAATCAGCACTCTGGTAAATTGTACATTATCATTCAAAGGTATGGACAACTCAGGACGAACCCATAGCTTATGAGCTCGAAAAAGAATGCCCGGAACAATACGATGTTCGACCATACGATACTCCGGAATATTCGTTATATCCAAAACCAATGCTGCCTCTTGGATCACACGACAAGCAGCATGTACCGTATAGCAAGTGTTATATCCCATACCAGAATCGTACATTGGCATAACACCAGCACCGAACTCCACTCGCCCTATCTTCTTATCCAAGCCGATCTTCAATCCGCTATCATAAAAACGCCCAGCGTAATTGGTCCCGAAAAAAGCTTCGGCAGAAAACTTTACGTCCCAAACACCCGTAGAGTAACGGAAAGTTCCGTTCGCTCGGATATATTGCTCGTTCAGATGGCGTATAAATATGGTATTTTCCAATCCCACCGACCAATTCTTTGCCTGAAACCCGATCGACGCATATTTATTATTTCTCACACCCACAAAAATCGACTTGGATTGTAACGAGTCATTTTGCGACCATACACTCAAAAAAGATATTATTCCTATAAACAACAATAAAACTCTCTTTTTCATAATTCCTTCGATAACCTCACATTGAGAATATTATACCCCAAATCATTCAAATGTAACCCATCTAACGAATAGTTCATATTCATTTTATCTTCATAGGCAAAATCGTCATACACATCTAAAAATACACCATAATTCAACGTCTCGACCATTTGAGATAATGCAAAATTCAACTCTTTGATATAATCGTTTATATGCGGGTTATCGATCTCTCGATTTCTAGGTAAAATAGAAATAACGAACACCCGACGTGGAGCCAATCCTTCGATCGTTCTCTTATACTCATCGACAAAATCGGTAATGAACTCTTGCCTCGTAGCATCATTGAAAAGTTTCCCTCCCAAATTGTTCGTTCCTATCAACATCACTACATTTTTGTCTTGATAATTCAGATTCCAAGTAGCAATCTCCTCCAACTTCGCGCCACTCACACCATCGTTTCGTACAATCCATGTGGGAAAAGCATCTTTTACGTCCCACCCGGCGACCAACGAGTCGCCCACGAAACACAATTCACCTTCTTTTTCTTCCGAACATGCACCCAAGCTCAAAATCAAAAGCAACATTATTTTCCCCATTCTACACACCCAATTCAGTCTCATTTTTCTTACTCTTTATTTTTTTGTAAAAATCACTCTTTAAAATTTGGTTTATAAACATATCGGTAAAAATCCGAGCGCCATCGCCATTTAAATGCATGTTATCATAAAACAGCTCCGGTCTATCAAAAAAATACTCCATTTGATTATCATCTATCACCCGAATTCCATTCTCTCGACACAACTCTGTAATAACCCTTTTCGAATAGGGATTCCCCTCGTGCCTCAATTTACGATAATATGGAGGAAAAACGACCACCAATTCTACATTGTTCGATCGTAGCTGCGTTATAATCGCTTTCAAATATTCTAATTTTACCGAGTAAATAAAATCATCATCAGGTTCGTCTCCATAATTTTCAAAGATAGGCAAATTATTGGGTTTATGTTTCGCTACAAATCCATGATTTGCCATTTCTTCTCTCGGCAAAAAAGATTGTAAGAAAATACGGAACCACACGGTATTATATTTATACAAATTAGATCGAAGAAAAGCAGAGCATTTTCCATCATTTTGCAAGACCAACGCAGAATCTATAACCGGATTTCTCCCGTAATAAGGATTTAGTAACTCAATTCTACCGATATGATCGTCCGATAAATCATCGGGCTGCAAAGCTAAAATAACTCCCCGTGGTCGATGGTGTTCAAGCAGCCCGTCTATCATACATCTGAAAAATATTATGTTCTGAGCATTACACCCCCCATTAAAAACAGAAATTCCCAAACTATCCATCATGATATCCGGCATAAAACTATTAATCGCGACAGAAGACCCGATAATCACCACATCTTCATTTGCCTGATGAAACAGATACTCTATCTTTGCATAATCTCCCGGAAGCCCATACCTTTTAGAATAAAATGACATGACTTGCCCGAATATAACATCGAAAACAAGTACGATTACAATAATCGACACACATGTTTTCACTAACTTAAATATACTTCGGTTCATAATCGGTCATCTAAAATTGAAAATAGATAAACGCTCCACCATTGAATGAAGCCGTCAATATAATAAACGCAATAAAGAGAGATATAGATATGATTCTCACCCAATAGTTCTTAGAATTTAAAGCGTGAACTTTTATAGACATCTCATCTTTTATCTCTTTCAACATCAAAATACCTATACACATAAATCCTAACAGCAACGAAGGTATTCCTTCCCCCGTAAATAACGGACCTCGGTCGGTAAAAATTTTTTCAATGATACTGAATGCCGAATGAAGATCATTCGCCCTGAAAAAAATCCAAGCAAACATAACCAATACAAAAGTTACCAAACAATTAAAAACCGTATGTA
>OLQL01001511.1_pt1 | contig 18945 bp, 17 predicted proteins | sample 1672971 | NCBI WGS metagenome assembly OLQL01 (sample SAMEA3136742, study PRJEB25190) | human gut metagenome | biome: human gut; feature: human-associated habitat; material: faeces | place: Austria | collected 2013
GTGCCACGGCGGTAAAACACCGGCCAAGCCCCATGTCCCCCTACGCCCCTGCGCGCAAGGCGCGCAGTGATGGGTGCAGGGCTTTAGCCCTGCTATCTGCCGGCGCGCTTCTGGGTGACTTCCCAGCCCTGGTCGATGGCCTTCTGGTGGGAGGTGGCATAGGGGCCGATGGCCTCGACCTCCGCCTTCGTGCGGGGGAAGTGGACGCAGAGATGGCCCGCGAAATTGTTGATATTTTTGTTGTTGTAGGTGCCGTGGGGCGTGTTGTGGGTGGAGGCCATGTAGACAGAACCGTCGCTGAACATGACCCAGACGGGCTTCGGGTTCCACGTGGTCTTGCCGAACGCCTTGTTCATCTTCGCCGTGTCCTCGGCGGTGATCGGGATCGCGTCCGCGTGAGCGCCGTTGGAGAAGATGGTCAGCTGCCAGGAAAGGCCGGTGGAGAAATCGTAGACCGTCACGTTGGGATACTTCCGAGCCTTGGCGCGAATCTCGGTGTACCAGTTGGCATAGCGGACGCTGGCCGCGCTGATGGTGGTCACGTTGGGCGCGGTGGTGGGGGTGACGATGGTGGTCGTGCCGCCGTTGTTGACGGTGCCGCTGGTCTGGTTCAGCTTCTTCGTGGTGGCGGAACCCATGATGCCGTCCGCCTTCAGGCCGTTGGCCCGCTGGAAGGCGATCAGCGCAAGGCTGGTCTGGTTGCCGAACTTGCCGTCCGCCTTGCCGGTCAGATAGCCCAGCGCGATCAGCCGGTTCTGCATGGCCTTGACCGCTTCGCCGGTAGCGCCCTTGTACAGGGTGACATAGGGAACGGTGTTGGATACCGTGCCGCTGCTGGCGGTGCCGTCGCCCAGTTTGGCCTGCGTGGCCGCGCCTACGATGCCATCGGGGCTCAGGCCGTTGGCCTGCTGGAACGCTTTCACTGCGCGGCGGGTAGCGGAGCCGAACCTGCCGTCGGCGGAGCCGGTCAGGTAGCCCAGCGAGATCAGCTTGTTCTGCAGGGTCTGCACCTCCACGCCCTGGCTGCCGTAGCGCAGCGTGGCCGCCTTGGAGGAGGCGATCACGTCGGAATTGGCGTTGTCAGCCCGCTTGGCCGCGTCGCTGTAAAGCACGGTCTGAGTGTTGTAGCCCGCCTTGCCGTCGGTGGTCAGTCCGTTCGCCTTCTGGAAAGCCCGCACTGCGGCGATATCGTCCGTCAGATAGATGCCGTCCTGACGGGAGGTGTAGTAGCCCAGCTCCTGCAGACGAATCTGCAGCCGCTTCACATCCATGCCCTGACTGCCTGCCTTGATGGTGACGCAGTTTTCCTTGGTGATGGGCGCATAGGTAGGTTCGGGGGTCTCGTTGGCGGCGATCACAGGGGTGGCGGTGGGCACCGCGTACACCGGGTGCGCCGCAAACAGCACCGCCCGGGTCTGAATGCCGCATACGCCGTCCGCGTCCAGCCCATTGGCCTTCTGGAACTTCTTAAGGGCCTTTACGCTGTCGTCGTCAAAGGTGCCGGTGACTTTGCTGGTCAGGTAGCCCAGCTCGGTCAGACGGGTCTGCACCAGCTTCACATCGTTGCTCTTGTCGCCGGGGCGAACCACGTCCTTGGGCATTTCGGGCACAGGAGTGGGCGTGGGAGTCACGGCCACGGAGGCGTCCAGCGCCCAAGTGCTGTAGAGAAGATTCTGGTCGGTAGCGGAAAGCGCGCCATCCACCACCAGACTGTTCTTGCGTTCAAATTCCTCAATAGCGGACACCGTCAGCGCATCGCATACGCCGGAGGGGGTCGAGGTGTAGTAGCCCAGCTCCTTCAGCCGGGTCTGGGCCTTGGTGACCACTTCGCCCTGTCCGTTGAGCTTGATGACCGCGCCCGCGATGGGCGGAATGGTCTTGACGTGCTGGCGGAAGCTGTTCACATCCTTGGGCGTGCCTTCGTAGATCAGCAGCTGCAGTTCCGCGTCCGCCTGCCCGGTCTGCTCCAGCCCGTTGCGCTTCTGAAGCAGCTTGACGGCCTGCTCGGTCTTCGTGCCGTACTTGCCGTCCGCATCGCCCTCGGAAAGATACTTCAGCTCGATCAACGCCTGCTGCAGCGCCGTCACCATCGCGCCGGTATCGCCGCTCTTGATCAGCGCATAGGACTCGGAACCGGGCTTGGGCGTGGCGGTAGGCTTGGGCGTGGCCGTGGGAATGTTGGCCAGATTCACATACTTGGCGTACACATAGCCCTTCTGCCCGTTGTATTCCACCCGGGCAAAATCGTTCTCCACGCTCAGGACCGTCACCAGACTGTTGACAGGAATGGTGCGATACACGTCGGCGGTGCGGTTCGCTTTTTTGCGCAGCTTCACATAACCCAACGTGTTGGTATCGTAAGGATAGGACGTGACCGCCAGCGGCGCGGCGTGCATCAGGCTTTCGTCCGGCTCGGGATCCGCGCCGGAATCGGTGCCGTCGATGTACTTGATGAGGGCATAGCCCTCCTTGCCGTCGAACTGGATCTGATAATAATTGCCGGATTTGCCCACAATGGTAACGGTGTCGCCCACCTTGATCCGCTTGAGGATGGTGGAAGTCCCGTTCGCCCGCTTGCGCAGATTCACATTGGACATACTGGTGGTCTGATAGGACTGGAAGGTTTTGCCGGCCGCCAGCGCCGTACTCAGGGTAGAAAATGCCAGCAGGGCAGCCAATAGGAAGGCCAGCCAGCGCCGAATGCGAATCTCCTGTGTCATTCCCGATTCCTCCAAAGGCAAATCTTATACTGCATATGGCAAATCTGTCCGGCGCGGGCATAGATGCTAATACACGCAGGGCAGAACCAGAGCTTTCCAGCCCATATTGTACGAAAAGTTATTACGTGTGTCAAGGATAAATGTTATATTTCCGTAATAATTTTAACGTTTCTTTGCTTTTTTTCCGACTTTTTCCCTTTCGGCGGGCAAAACCCGGACGGTTTTGAAGCGCTTCATTTTCGTGCGCACCCAGCTTTCCGCCTCAGGAAACTCCTGCACCGGGCAGCTGACCGCCAGAACCTGCCAATAGGCCGGGTCAAAAAACAGCAGCGTCTGCCCTTCCCGCCAGATTTTCACCCGCTTCATCCGCTCCCACGGCAGGATCACCCGGCGCACCAGCTTAAGGCCAGGCAGGGCGTGCTCGTCCTCCTGCAGCGTCTCCACCTGCGACGGGGTCAAAAACCGGGCGTACAGCGCCAGATCATTCACTTCCTCCGACACGTAGGTGTAGGCGCTGACGCCGTCCTTATCCAATATATAATGAACTTTTTCCCGGCCCTGACAAAACAGCAGCGCCAGAAACAACAGCAGCATCCCGCCCAGCAGCCACAGCATGGTCAGGCCAAAGCCCCGGCGAAAAAGCCCCGCCAGCGCCTCTGTGCCGCCGGAACAAAGCTCCGCCAGCGAGATGACCAGAAAACTGATCCCCCACACCGGCAGACCCACCCGCAAAAGCCGGTTCCAGCAGAACCAGTCCCGCCAGGGGGCCCGGGAAACGCCAAAGGACAGCCGTTCCCCCGTTTTGGTCAGCTTCGCGCCGCAGTAAGGGCAGCTTTCGCCGACGGGGACTTCGGCTTTGCATTTCCGGCAGTAGTTGGCAAGGGGCATGGCGTTTCTTCCTTTCAAATGCGAAATCATTTTTTCGGTCAGGCCGGGCATAACGTCCGCCTCTCCGGGCCATGCTACCGGCGAGGTGATGGCACATGGCTTCTTATTCTACGCTTCAAGAACTACTCCTGCACAGCCGGAGGAGCAAAATCTTTTTCGATGGGCTGAACCGGGAGTTTCAGGTGATGCTGCAGGAGCAGCGGCAGGACATCCGTACCTTCGAAGAGCTGCAAAAGGCGGCGAGGTTCAAGGGGTAGATTCGCGTTATCCCCAACCGCGCCATTTACATTTCAAGCCGAGAGGGTGTGCATTTCTCGGCTTTAGCATTTTTATGGCAGCGATTTTCCAACACGATGAACCTTGTCATGATACTAATAACTTTTGTTTTAATCCAGCAGCATGAAACAGTAGACGTTATCTGGAGTCAAATGGGGAAGGCGAGATCCTATCGGGCATTCGCATCAAAACCTCCCTCAGCTTGATCTGATCCACCGCCGCTATGCCTCCACAGCATAATTTCATGAAGGCTTCTTTCGATGTAGATATAGAAGACCCGCCGCTGCTTCAATATGCATTGGCGGTTTTTTATAAGTTTCTTTTTAGTCAGTTGTCGTCTGCGGTGGGCGGCTCGGCTCCTTCTATGTTTCAAAAGCGCTTCCCGCATTTTCTATTAGGTCTAACAAGTCATTACTTATTTTTGTTACAGCGTTTCCCCGTTTTTACATTTTGCCCTTTACTGCATCGACCTCCGTATCCTGCAAAGAACATCTACTGGTCATCGCTGCCGGATCCAGCAGCGTTTGGAGTTCCCGCTCAGTCAGCAGGCCCCGCTCAAGGGCGATCTTTCCGACGGGGCGGTTGGTGCGCAGGGCCTCGCGAGCCAGACTGCAGGCCGCGTTGTAGCCGATCTTCGGGCACAGGGCCGTGACCACGCCTACGGAGCGCTCCACCTCCTGACGGCAGACCTCCTCATTGGCGCGAACGCCCTGCAGGCAGTGGACGTTCAGCGTATGGATGCCGTGCTGGAGCATCACGAGGCCCTGATACAGACTGTCAAAAATGATGGGTTCAAAGGCGTTCAGCTCCAACTGACCGGCCTCCACCGCCAGCGTGACTGTAGTATCGTAGCCGATGATGCGGAAGGCGATCTGGTTGACCACCTCAGGGATCACCGGGTTGACCTTGCCGGGCATGATGGAGGAGCCGTTCTGCCGGGCAGGAAGGACGATCTCGCCCAGCCCGTCCCGCGGGCCGGAGGACATCAGCCGCAGGTCGTTGCAGATTTTGGACAGGCTTGCCGCGCAGCCTTTCAGCGCCGAGGACAGTGCCAGATAGCAGTCCGTATTCTGGGTGGTGTCGATCAGGTCACGGCTCTGGGTAAAGGGGATGCCCGTCATTTCGGAAAGCAGCGGCACCACCTGCCCGACATAGGCGAGCGTCGCGTTAATGCCCGTACCCACGGCAGTCCCGCCCAGATTCAGCTGGAGCATTTCCTTCTGCCCGCGTTCCAGCCGGTCTTTTTCCCGGCGCATCACCGACGCATAGGCGGCAAATTCCTGTCCCAGCCGAATGGGCACCGCGTCCTGAAGCTGGGTGCGTCCCATCTTCACCACGCCGTCGAAGTCGGCGGACCGCTCGTCCAAAACGGCAATCAGCGCTTCCATTTCCTTCAGCAGCGCGCCGCAGACCTGATAGAGCGTCATTTTGACGCAAGTGGGATAAACGTCGTTGGTGGACTGGCCGCAGTTCACATGGTCGTTGGGGTGCACAAGAGTATAGTCTCCCTTCACGCCGCCCAGCAGCTCGATGGCGCGGTTGGCGATCACCTCATTGGCGTTCATATTGGTGGACGTACCCGCACCGCCCTGAATGGGATCGACGATGAACTGGTCGTGCAGCTTGCCCGCAATTACCTCATCGCAGGCGCTTTCGATCGCGCTGCCGATTTTCTCCGGAAGTACGCCGGCCAGGGTATTCGCCCGCGCACACGCCTTCTTAATCGATGCCATGCTCACGATCATTTCGCCGGGCAGACGTCTGCCGGTGATCGAAAAATTTTCCGCCGCCCGCAAAGAGTGGATGCCGTAATAAGCGTCCGCATCCACCGCCATCGTTCCCACCAGGTCCTGCTCTGTTCTGCTCATCGTGTTTCCTGCTCCCTTGCTTATGTAAGATTGACAACAGTATAGAGAGCCGCTATACTATTTGCAAATATCAATTTATCAAAGTTTTAAATAGGCTTATGCCTATGTTGGAGGGAACCATGCTTCTGCACGAAATGAACTACGTCTACGAGGTTTACCGGCAGCGCAGCTTTACCAAGGCCGCCCAGGCATTATATATTGCCCAGCCGTCTTTGAGCCAGATGGTGCGAAAGGCGGAAGCGCGCATCGGCGCGCCCATTTTCGATCGCAGCACCTCTCCCATCGGGGTAACGGAGCTGGGGCAGGCCTACATCCGCGCCGCCGAACAGGTATTGCAGATCGAGGCCGACCTGCAGCAATATCTGGACGACACGGAAAAATGTCTCACCGGCGCACTGACGCTGGGAGGGACGACGTTCTTCACCTCCTATGTGCTGCCGCCGTTGGTCAGCGCTTATTCGGAGCGTTATCCCGGCGTGGAGCTGCGTCTGCACGAGGCTCACACCGGGCAGCTCAAGCAGGAATTGCAGGAGGGAACGCTGGACTTTGCTCTAGACAACACGCTTCTCGACCCGGCCATATACGAGGCCGTAGAGATTCAAACGGAGCAGGTGATCCTTGCCGTGCCTCGGGCGCTGCCCGTGAACGAAAAGGCCGCGGCGTTCCGCCTGTCCGCTAAGGAACTGCCTCAGGCAGGCGCTCCCTGCGTTCCGCTGGAGCTGTTTGCGGACACGCCTTTTCTGCTGCTCAAGGAAGGCAATGACACCCGCAGACGGGCTGAACAATTGTGCGCTCAGGCTGGCTTTGAGCCAAAAATCCGGCTGGCGCTGGATCAGCAGCTGGCGGCCTACAATCTGGCCGGTTACGGGCTGGGCGCGGCCTTTATCAGCGACACACTGGCTCTAAGCGCACCGCCGGACGAACGGCTGTGCTTTTACCGCATCGACAGCCCGGACGCGGTACGCACTATCAGCCTGTTCTACAAGCGCACCCGGGCTCTTACCGCCCCCATGCGCGCCATGCTGACGATGCTGAAGCCGCCGGAGGGGGAGGAGCGAGTGTTCCGTCAAAAAATTCCAAATGCCTGACGGCACTTCTTTAAGCCCCTCTATTATCGAGCAGATGAAAACAGCCCGCACGCCTTCAGGCTTGCGGGCTGTTCTTATGGAACGCATCCTGCCAGACGCAAGAAAATCGCGCCGTCCAATCAGTGTGTCCGTATTTGCTATTGTTTCACCCCTTGATCGCCCCCAGCATAACGCCCTTGACGAAGAAGCGCTGAAGGAGCGGATAAAGGCAAAGGATTGGCCCGGAGGCAATAACGATGAGCGCGTATTTCATCGTTTCGGACACCAGAAGCGCCGTCATGCCGCTGTCGCCGCCTGCGCCGCCCTGCTCGCTGTAGTCGTTGGCGCTGAAAAAGCTGCGCAGCACCAGTTGAAGCGGATAGCGGGTGCGGTCTCGCAGATAGAGAAGGGCGTTAAAATAGCTGTTCCAGTGAGCCACGCCGTAATAAAGCACCATCACGGCCACGATGGGCGCGGATAGGGGCAGCACCATGCTTCGCAGAAGATGGAAATTGTCCGCGCCGTCGATGCTGGCGGCTTCGTACAGTTCGGTTAGAATGCTGGTCTGAAAGTAATTTTTCATAATGAACATATTCCACGGGCTGACCAGTCCGGGCAGCACGAGCGACCACACCGTGTCGATCAGGCCGAGATTTTTGACCACCAGAAACGTGGGGATCATGCCGCCGGAAAAAAGCATCGTAAACGCCGTCAGCATCGTAATGGGGCGGCGCGCCGCGAAGTCGTGGCAGCTGAGGGGATAGGCCATCATCGTCGTGACGGCCACATTCAGCACCGTGCCCAGCAGCGTGTAGAACAAAGTATTCTGATAGCCGGTCATGATCAGTTCGTTGCGGAACACCCGCTGATAGGCCACCAGTGTGGGCTGCATCGGCAGAAAGGTGATCTTGCTCTGCACCACCAGCAGCGGGTCGCTGAAAGAACAGGACAGCACATAGATCAACGGATAGAGGATCACCGCCAACAGCAGGCACAGCGCGGCGACGTTGATCGCGTCAAAAATGCGGTCGCCCCGAGTTCGGTGAATATGTTTCATTGCGTTTTCCATGGCGGCGCCTCCTTACCACAGGCTGACATCAGCCGTTTTGCGGCCAATGTAGTTGACGGTTACCACAGCGATCAGGTTAATGACGGAATTGAACAGATCGACAGCCGTGGCGAAGGAATAATTGTTGTCCACCAGGCCCTGCGTGTAAGGATTCTCGTGTTATCAAGACGGAAAATACCTTAGGTAAACTTAGGGCGACTTAAAAAGCAAAAAAAGGTTGACTTTTGCAGGCAATCATCATATACTAATACTGACCCGAGATGCCCCGGTTACTTCATGGAGCTTGGGCGGAGGTCTCTTAGCGGTTATCGTTTATCCGTGCATGGATCAGCCGAAAGGTGAAAAGGAAAAGCGTATGAATGGCACTGCTTCGGCAGTGCCGTTTATTTTATACAGAAGCAGGAAGGGGCAATTTCAGCATGACTGATCTGCTTCAAAAAGCAGCGAAAACTTACCGGGAAATTTGTAAAAAGCAGTACCGCTATACGCTTAACAACGGTCAGTGTGTGCATATTGTCTTTCGTCCTCAGAATTTCGTTCATCTCGCGGGATTGCGGAAGTTGAGCGATCTATACGAGTTTCAGCCGCCATTCTCCGCCGTAAATATTTATCGAAGTATTCTGCGCGGGGATATTACTATGTTCGACCTGCAAAGAAGCATTCATTTTGACAGTGATGCAAAAGAGCGGGTTGAAAATTTATGCCGCCTGGAAGAAGTACTCCAAACCAAAAAAATCGTTTGGGGATTCGATCACACGAAAACGTATGTTCGAACTAAACTGAAAAGCACGGTCATTCTTTTTAAGGATGATGGGTTCAATTTTTTCCTGATGCTTGGTGTTGCAGAAGAAGGAGCAACTTATTATCCTGAAACTTTTTTCCTGCGGTATGATGCAGCTTATATTAAAAATCAAACCATCGTCGAGGTAAATGCGCTGGAAATTATAGCCTCCCCGAAGTAAAAAAGCAGGGTAGCAGCCAACACCATCTTGAAGAGATAAAAATCGCTGTGATCGGAGGTGTTTTCATGATTCAGCGAATCAAAAGCATTCAGGCAATGCCGAATTATGTATTGTCGGTTGTTTTCGATGATGGGCGGCATGTACTGTACGACGTGAAAGAAGATATGAACCTCCCGGGGTATATCGTACTTCGCGATATAGCAGGGCTTTTCCAGCAGGTACAGCTTGATAAAAGCCGAACCTGCGTCTATTGGAACGATGACGTTGATCTTCCGAGTGATACTATTTATGAGTATGGCAAAGAGGTTTTAACATGAGCGAATGGAAAGAGTTTCGGGAAGAGCTGATGCAAGACCCGGATGTAAAAGCGGCCTATGATACCCATGCACCGGAAAGGGAAAAGCGGATGAATTACACCAAAGGCGGATTCCCTGTGTGGGATGACGATTTCGACAGAGAACATTTTACCCAGGAAGAAATCGAAGAAAGCAATATGCGCGTGGAACTTATTACGGCTTTGGTTCAAACTTCACTTCCGGAAAAGAACGACGCATGTTAAGAGCAGAAAAGCCATAATATCTTCCGTACAGCAGGGAAGGAAGTGTGCAAGACACACCCCCTTAATACCATCCGAACAGCCCATGCCCCTTGTGGGCATGGTTTTTCAGTGCAGCTAAAGGGGTAGACGCAAAAGGTATAACCTTCTATAAACCGTCATATTTTCAAACGCGACGTGCGGAAATACCGTCCTTGAAAAGCTTTTTGTTTTACCTCATGCGGCATTTTCCTCCGCCGAAAGCTGCTTTCTTGCTCATCGATTGCCATAGGCCGCAGGAAAGCAGTCGATTTCCATGTTTCTCCGAAAGAAACACGCTCGTTCAAGCTGGTTTTTTCTACGGCTGGATGCAATGCTGTGCTATCGCATGGTGCTTTTCTTGCAAAGCGGCGGAGGGACAACCTGCGCCGTTTCTTTTATGCGTCAATCGCTTTATCGAATTGCTAAATTTCGATAAAAAATAGAATTCGATAAACATGCATCGATAAAGGCTCGATAAAACAAGCATTACTAACCAGCGCAAAACTGCGCTCGTTGTTGAAGGACTGGAAAAATATAACGCGCTCAAAATTGAGTGCGTTGACAAAACCTTTGCTACACAACATTCCTCAAATCTGGGGTGACTGAAAATACAAGTTCCCCCAAAAGTGGGGGAAAATAAAATTAGCGAATCCAAAATTGGACTGGCTAAAAACCAACGTCTTGAGAAGCAGAAAAAATATCGTCGTGATTCGCGACGGTATTCGGGGCAATTCGATTTCGTCCTAGAAGCTGCTGATTGAACGGAGTTTTTCGTTCAACTTGGATGCTGGTAAAAAGGGTGTAGCTCAAACTGGCACCCCTTGCTATACAACAAAGCGCAATTTTGCGCTCTGTAACCAACGGAGTTTTTCGCTCGTTGCAGGAGGATAAAACGAAAACCCAAAATTGGGGATTCGCAGAGAACGGATTTTTCCGTTTTCAAACCTCGTTCCTCCGCCGAAGTGCAGTCTTGGAAAGCATAAAAAAACAGGGCGCGCCATTCCTCGGCGCATCCCTAAAAAAGGACTTCCTTCTGCATCATAAATTTGCTCCAAATCTTCTGTAAATTGCCCTTTGAAAATTTTCGTTTTAAGGGCACGATGTAATCACTTAGAAGCCATTTTCTGGGGTGGGCTTATACTTCCTAGGCCCCATGAAAATTCGAACTCCGAAACCATTGATTTGTAAGGGTTTCAGAATGCCTAAATGATTATGTTTGACCCCTATTTCTGCTTCGCCCGGAAATTTCTTGCATTCTTGGCGACTTTTCGCCTCCGTTCACTGATTGCGCAGTCCGAACAATACAGTTGACGATTGCTTGTTTTAGCGATGGGCCGGCCGCACAGCTTACAGCACGTCATCCCGTCCGGCTTCCCGCTCCGAATTTGCGCCTCGAGAACCGGGTTGCGTGGAAGCAAGACTTCTCGGAAGTGGCGACAAAAGCGAAGAGGCTCGCCGTCCTGAAGATTCTCGAAGATCGAAACTTGAACGCAGGGCATGTCCCGCGCCAAACAAAAGCCCGTTGGCTTGTCGCAGTTCATGCACTGTTCCCTGACGTAACGCCGGGTCGAAGCAATGACTGAGCGGTTCACTCACCCATCACCTCGCTCTCCCCGATAACGCGGAAAGAAGCATTGCCGCATTGCGCCTGCTCAAAGCCCTCCCCAATCCCGGCGTCGCCCACAATTTCCGCATAATCGGCAATGGCAGACAACAGTTCCTCAAATTCCTTCCGCTTGCCCGTCGGAACCCTCAGGGCATTGAGGCAATCGATCAGCCGATCTTGAACGAGCTCGAAACTGCCGAATGCCGAACTGCTAAACCCACAATCGCAAATCTGCTCGCGCAGAGGATCGTCCAGCGGATCAAGCTGAATCGCTTGTTCTTCATCGTCTGTTTCAAAATCCGGCGCGATTTGCAGTGCGCCCTTCAACTCGTCCAGATGCTGCGAAGCGTCTGCCAGCGTCCGGCGGAGGGTACAGAAAAGCCGCAGGACCGTAGGAACGGCAAGCAAAACGTTCATCCCTTTCTCGGTCACGCAGAAAGCGTCTGCGTCTTCGATCAGCCGATCACCCTCAGATGCGTTAAGCACCGATTCCATCCCCTCAGTGACCGCAAGCGCCTGGCGAATCAGATCACCGGCCAAAACCAAAGTCTCATGCTGAGAAAACCCGATCATTGCCTTTTTCATTATCAAAAATCTCCTCAAAAATTTTTTCTGAGTTACAGTTTTCCGTCCAGTGCTTGGACGGAAATCCGGCCACGGTAAGCGATTTTCCAGTGACCCCTTGGACGGAAATCCGTCCAAGAAAAAACCGCTTTGTATCGCCTGAAACAGTTGGTATGCTTGAGTTTGAAGCACTTTTCTCTTGAATTTTTATAGAGTGGCCCAGACTGGACGGATTTCCGGCCACCTATATATACCATATCCATATCCCGTCAAGGGTTTTAGTCTGTATTGGGTGGTTCCCATTCTTGCCAGTCTGCGCTGAACCCGTACAAGTTGCACGTTCGCGTCGCCTTTCCCGATTTTTTCATCTCGATAAACCCGTGGTCATAGAGCGCCTTCATATCCTTGCGGAAAGTATCTCCATCGCCATACAAATTTTTATGCCATTCCGCGTAAGGCAGGGAGATGTTATCGGTGTTGTCCATGATGCGCACTCCGCCCTTGACGGTGACGTTAATCTTTGACCGCAGGTAAAGGTACAGACCCTGCTGTCGCAGAGACAAGTCACGCCAGGCAGGACTGGAATAAAGGCTCTTCGTGATCGCGACGAAACTGTCTTGGGTTTTCGTGCTTTCAAATGGCAAAAACCCCTTTTTTGTATGATTTTTTCGCGGCATACCACATCACCGCCGCCAAATCACCGCCGCGATGCCGCCAACGTCAAGCAAACGCGTCACCTCCATCCAGTTCCGCAAGAACGCCGAACTGCTCGCGAAGGTCCGACTCCCGCAATAGGTATTTCGCCTCCCGTACAGCCGCGAAAACACTTCGCGCTCGGCCTTCATTTTCGGCGATGAATGCCCGTAGTTCATCTGGGTCTTTGCTGCGCCAGTACCCTGCCGAGGCGGTAGAGCTAGACAAAATGGCATACCCTTGGGGGTCATGCCCGGAACGCAGGATGGAAATGGAACGTCTGATGTCGCGTTCGCTGCAGCCGTATATGCTGGCCAAATCCCACCGCGAAATAGCATTTTGCCGACCGATAGGGATGCTGCTTCGTTCAAGCATGTGCGCCATTTCCCTCCCGTTTCCGCGCGGCTTGGTTCTCAAGTGCCTCCGCCGCAAGGATTTCCTGCACCTGTTCCGGGTCCACGAGATACCGATGTCCGGCGACAACATAGGGGAACCTCCCTTGTTTGATGCCAGCCCGTAATCCGTAGTAGGTCAGCGGGAAGCCCGGAGATGCCGCCGCTGAACGAATGCCGATGAAACTGGACAAGAAAACACCACCTTTCAATTTTGCCTGGCCTGTTCCGCCAGCCAAGCGTTTAGCGCGTCCGGCTGCACCAGCAGACTTTTTCGACTGACCCAGATTGCCGGAAAACCAGGCGTATGAACCAGTCGAAGCGCCACAGAACGCCTAACGCCAAGGGTTTTCATCAAACCCTCGACCCCGCAAATCAGCCTTGTTTCGTCCATCAGAATCGCCTCCTTTCGATTCGAATTGTGACCCACAAATATGATAACAGGGTTTTTCACTTGTGTAAACCCAATTAAAAAAGAATGTGGGTAAATGACGCTGCATCATTCCATTTTTCTGCGATATGATGTAGAATAAAGCCAATGAGAAAGGAGGAAGAACCCATGTATGGAGAAATGCTTAGAAATTTCCGAGGAGAAACCAGCCAGAGTGATTTTGCGAAAAAATACGGTGTATCCCAATCAACCTATGCCCGATATGAAGCCGAAGAAAGTGAGCCGTCTTTTGAATTTTTATTAGCAATTGCGAAGGACTATCATGTAACGCTTGATTATATCATTACCGGGCGAAATGTATATCACATAGACACTTATGGAGAACTACTTGCATTTTTAGATGCACTGGCGAACAAAATGCCTTTATTCTTTTCAAGCCGCTTTGCAACACTGGACGCAGAAAAGTATATGGCAAGGAGCATATTCAAAACGGAAAGCCAAAGTGAACTTAATTTTACATCTTTCGCCGATATTCTTATTTTTAACGAACCTTTAGGTGGCCTCTTTGAAACATGGCAGAAGATGAGAGCACTCGTTAAAAACCAAGAAATAGAACAAGAGCTTTATGATATGTGGATTCAAAAACGAATCCGTGATAATGCTTCCAGCGTAATTTCCTACGATATGGCTGATCCGTCACAACAGTCCTGAACGGCAAAGAAGGTGATGAAATGCCCGGACGCATCGAAAAGCGCGGTCAAAATACCTATCGGCTGATCGTGTCCGCCGGTTACGACCCCCGCACAGGCAAAAAGCTCACGATCAAAGAAACAAAGCACTATCCCGCTACTTGGACAGAAGAACGTCAACGAAAAGCGGCGGAGGCTGATCTTGCGAAGCTGTATGCGGCAAAGGAGGAAGGGAATGCCACTTCCTCCACCGATCCTACAGTATCGGAGTTTGCGGCGCTGTGGCTGAAGGAGATTCCAAAGCTGAAGAATCTTTCTCCGGTCACTGTCATGGGATACAGACGTTTGCTGGAAGGACGGATAGAACGAGAATTGGGGCATATCCGCCTTAAAAAGCTTACTTCGCGCCATCTGACGCAGTTCTATCAAAAGCTGATGGATGAAGCCCCGCAGGGGCATAAAAGCCAAAGGGAAACACTTTCCGCGTCCAGCATACGGCATTATCATCGCTGTTTGCGCTCCATGCTCACCTATGCGGTAAAGCAGGGGTTTATCCCCTTCAATCCGGCCCAGCGTGCAGAGGTTCCCGCTAACGATGCAAAGAAGGGGCGCGCAGCAAAGCCGCATGAAGCCTTCGCCATTCTGGAAGCACTGGCGGAGGAACCCTTGCAGTATCAGGCGGAAGTTGTGCTTGCCCTGATGGGACAGCTTCGCCGGGGAGAAATAGCCGGGCTTGATTGGGCCAATGTGGATTTTGAAAAATCTGAAATCCATATCGTGCAGGAAGCTGTTTATGTCGGGAAGGAAACCGGCGTCGTTCTGAAACCGCCGAAAACAGAAAGCGGGAAACGAACGATCCAGCTTAACACCGAGACGATGAATCTTTTGGCGCGCCTCCGCCGGGAACAGCTGGAACGACGGCTGCAACTGTCCGAAACATGGGTCGATAGCGGCGCTTGTTTTGTACAGTGGAACGGTGAGCGGGTGCATCCCGATACGCTGTCAGCATGGTTCGCAAAGTTTATCAAGCGGCATAATCTTCCGCACTTTCGGCTGCACGATCTCCGACACACGGGAGCCTCGATCCTGGCGAACGCCATGAATCGTCCAATGGCAGAAGTGGCGGAACAATTGGGCCATGCGAGCGTAGCAACGACGATAGGATTTTACTGTCACAGCGTCACAGAACAGGGCAAAGAAAACGCTGAACAGATGGCTGCGCTCATCGCCCAAAGCGGCTTCAAAAAGGCGCAATAATTTGTATTACTTTCTGATACCAGTACCCAAAATAGTACCCAAAGCCCTTTTTCAAGGCAGCTTCGGCGTATAAGAAAAAGCCCTGTATCCGTTGGCTTAACAGTGATAAGGAAGTAATTCTAATTTTTACTGTTGGCTGACAGATTCGGGTGTGCAGGGCAACCGTAAGGCTGCAAAAGCTGTCTGTTTCCAACAGAAACAGACAGCTTTTGATTTGCGTTGAAAGCATCTTGCTGTTTTCTCTCGAGCGGGGCGGTCTTCCCACGGACCGCCCCGCGAAGCCGTTACGGCTCGATGATGTTGAAGGGGTTGGCCCCGGTGATCGGGATCTGGTTCATATTCTCCATCATCAGCGTCAGCAGCTCTGCGCTGCCCTCGACCTTGACGGCCTTTGCAACCGTTTCCTGATTGTTGGTCAGGATCGCAAACAGCGCATTCTTCGGGCAGGTAATAGACACGTCCGCATCATCAGACAATGTATCCGCATAGACCAGCAGCACACCATTCTTCACGCGGAGCATGTGCTGTTCGCCCACGTCAGGCAGGATCACGTTCATGGTGAAGTCGCGGTCAGCCAGCGCTTGCTTGTCCATGACAATGGCCATATAGTCAAACAGCATGGGCGCGGAGAGGGCCTTGACCATGTCGCCGGTAGATTTGGTGGAAGCGGTGAAATTGGCGTTTCCATGGCGCAGCTCCTGCGCGGCGGTCAGATATTCGTTGCGCCACGGGCCGGACTCCGCCTGATACCCCAGCTGCTCCAGTGCATCGGCGCACAGAAGCCGCGCATCGGTGTTTGTCGGGTCGGCAAAGACGATGGTGTTTGTGACCTCGGCGACCCACTGATATTCACCCTTGTCAAAATCCGCCTTTGCCATTTGCAGGACCTTGTCAACATCCCCCAGGTACTCCACCCATTTTTTTGCGCTGTCGCTTGGCATGAGGGGGTTCAGGTTGACAGGGTTGCTGTCATACCAGCCCATGAACTTCTGGTAGACCGCCTTGGCGTTGTGGGCGACCGTCCCGTAGTACTGGCGGGTGTACCAGATTTTATTGAGCGCCTCCGGCAGCTCGATCATGTTGGAGATCTCGTCACTGGTGTAGCCCTGATTGATATAGGTCAGCGTCTGGTCGTTGATGAACTTATACACGGCAGCCGTGTTGACCATGTAGTCGTTCACCACGTTGTTTCCCCAGTGCGGCCAGTTGTGGGACTGGAAGGTGACCTCCGCGTCCTTGCCGTAAAGGGAAATGGCCTCGGTGATATAGCTTGCCCATGCCGCGCCGTCGCGCACCTCCGCGCCGCGCAGCGTGTAGAGATTGTGGAGCGTGCCGGTGCAGTTTTCCGCCATCCAAAGCGCCTTGTACTGGGGCAGCCACGTGTTCATTTCGGCGGGCGCTTCCGTACCCGGTGTGAGCTGGAACTCCAGCTCCACACCGTCGATCGTCAGCTTTTCGCCGGACTGCGTAATTTCATAGCTGGGCGTCATGAACGAGACCGTTCCGGTGGACTGTCCCATGCCGATGCCCTGCGCCAGCTTGCCGGTCACGCCGGGGGTCAGAAGGATGCCATACTGATAATTGCTGCGGCGGCCCATACCCTTACCGGCGTAGACATTTTCCTTCACGGAGTGCTCCGTGAAGCCCACAGGCGTGATCACGGGGATCTTGCCGCTGGCGAGCTGTTCTTCAATAGAAAGTGTCTCGTCTGCCTTATCCTCTTTCGCCATCACGCCGGCGATGCCGCCAAAATGGTCGGCGTGGGAATGAGAGATGATGACGGCCTTGACCGGGAATTTACCAAGATTCTTTTCGATCAGCTGCATGGCAGCCTGACTGCACTCCACGCTCATCAGCGTGTCAAAGACGATCCAGCCGGTATCACCCTTGACAACGGTGAGATTTGCCATGTCATAGCCGCGGACCTGGTAGATGCCATCCGTCACTTCAAAAAGACCATAGGCATGGTTGTTCTTCGTGTTCTCCCAGAGGCTGGGATTTACGCTGTCAGGCGCTTTTTCATAATCGTCCAGGAACGCATAGGCTTCCTGACTCCAGAGGATCGTCCCATCCTCGTCCTTTAGTTCCAGTGTTTCCGGCGCGTCGATCAGTCCACGGATGGCGAATTCATATTCCTGCTTATCATCGAAGTCAAGTTCATCGTAGACGGCGGCATTTGCCTTTGCCGTAAAGTCTGTGGCGGGCTTGACCTCGGCGGTCAGACCCAGGTCTGCCTTTTCCGCACCCGGCTCTTTGCGCCCATCCTGCGCACAGCCGACGCAGGACAGCAATAGTACCGATGTAAGAAGCATTGCTACAATACGTTTCATAGCCATTCTTTTTCCATCTCCTTATTGTTCGCGGATAACAGGTGGCTGCCAGCTATCCAGTGCTGTCATATCCGGTACATAGATCCGCATGAACAGATGAAATTCCCCGTCGGAAACAGGCAGCCAGTTAGAGGTGTCTTCCAGTGCATCCTTGGACAGGATAATATCCAATGTGCCGTCCGCATTCAGCTTGAAGTCGGAGCGGTCGTTGATGCAGTAGCGGTCGATGGAATTGTCAATGAGGAAATCATCCTCTCCGTAGGCGGTCACGGACCAGAAGCCGCCCTCCAGCGTGGGAGGAAGGGTTTCAAAGTGGAGCGTATACTTCTTTTCTCCGGTCAGCGCTGCGCCGGTCTCATCCACCGCTGTCTTGGGATAGATCGCCACGTCCACGGTGTTGGCGCCAAGCCCCACCAGCGCTACCATCGCGCGGTAGGTATACTCCGTGCCGAAGTTGCCGATGGGCTTGCCGTAATAGATCCACTGACCGAGTTTCTGCGCATACTTCGCGCCGTCGGCGGCAAGCGTGGCGCGAAGCCCCTGAAGCATCTGCGTCCAGCGCTCGGCAGCTCCTTCGCCCAGGAAGGCGGCGTCGAAGGTCTTGCCCGCGCCCACGTTGATGGCGGAGAGTTTCTTCAGCAGTTCCTCATCCGCATCGGCGGGCGGGTTGACCTGCATCAGAGCGTTCGCCGTATTGAAAAACTCTGCTGGTGTCATGGAAAGCACCTTGCTCACGGGAACAAAGTCATTTTCCTCTTTATATGTTCCCTGCGGTGCGGCATACTCGCCTCCCTGTACATAAGCCGAAAGCGGCAGGAGCTGCATCTGTTCCTGAATGGCACAGACATTGGGCAGATCCTCGTTCCCGGACAGCACCGTGCGGGTGATCGACCACACCGTTGCGGTGGGCACGTCCACGCGCGTCACACCGCCGGGCAGCTCGCCCTCCCAGCCGGGAAGCGCGATGGCATAAGCGCCCGCTTTGTCCAGCACGGCGGCAGTGTTCGTCCAGGCATCCAGCAACTGTATGTTGCAGAAGCGATCCGTTTCCGGCAGAACGAAGATCATAGGCTCTTCACTGATGTCAAGCCACGCCTGAGAGTAGACGGTATCGACGTTCGGCGTCACAACGGTGCGGAAAGAGGCGTCCGCCAGCTTTTGTGCATGGTTGAACTGATTGATGGGCGCACGGCCAGTCATGGTTCCGTCCGTATTGGTCGATAATGTTTTGGTTGCGTCGGTCAGCACCAGTGGGAACGCATAGATGTATGCCTCGCTGACCGTTTCCCACACGGTTTCAGTATCCGGTGTATCCGGCTGCGTTTTTTTGGCAGAGCAGGCGGAAAGAAGCCCGCAGGAAAGCAGCGTAAGCAGCGATAGTAGAATTGCAAATATCTTTTTCATGTTGTCCTCCTATGATTCTTTTCTGCTTTGGTCATCTCCACGGAACGGTTTGTGCGCATGGATTGACTATGAAGTCGTTTGTGATTTTCTCTTTATGGTAAACTATCGATCATTCCGCCCCTTTCTTTCTGCAAGCCTTGAAAGCTCTTTTTTGACCGCTTCGATCTGTGGGTCAAACAGCGCTCGCTCGGC